>Ga0209311_1000084_pt1 | contig 113541 bp, 112 predicted proteins | sample AD_UKC045_MetaG_FD_184417 | JGI IMG/M metagenome (GOLD analysis project Ga0209311, IMG submission 184417) | Active sludge microbial communities of municipal wastewater-treating anaerobic digesters from USA - AD_UKC045_MetaG (SPAdes) (version 2) | ecosystem: Engineered > Bioreactor > Anaerobic...
TGGAAACTCAATACAAGACCACGCAAATCGTTAGGGTTCAAATGCCCTGCTGAGTTGTTCACACCAGACGCATTTGATTTTAGGCAGCATCATGCTGCACTTTTTGCACTTCAACCTTGAAACCGCCGTGTATATAGAGGTAAAAAATAAGCCTTAAATAAAAGCGCAGGCGAAAAAATACGTATAAAACTTGATGATTTAAGGCGAACAATAACTTCTAATACCAATCAAGAATCTTACGAGAAAAATTTTATGCTCTGCGAGCCTTTATTTATAAGGCTCGCAGAGCATCGAAAAAGGTTGTGCGTAAAATGTGCAAAAAAACGTATCATTTAAGCAGTCAGCACGCGCAAAACTTTCGTACCAATTTAGGGTAAAAGTTTAGAGGGTTTTTCTTAAACTGGCAGGTTCAATACCAAGCGATTCGCGATATTTTGCAATGGTGCGGCGCGCCACAATAATGCCCTGTTTGGCGAGTAATTCAGTAATTTGATTGTCCGAAAATGGTTTTTTTGGATTTTCTTGCTCCACTAACTTTTTAATCAGTGCGCGAATGGCAGTGGCTGATGCAGTTCCGCCCGAATCTGTGGCAACGGAGCTACCAAAGAAATATTTCAGTTCAAAAATACCACGCGGTGTGAGCATGTATTTATTGTTGGTCACGCGGGAAATGGTGGATTCATGCAGTTCAAGCTCATCCGCAATTTCGCGTAACACTAGCGGTTTCATGGCAACTTCGCCGTACTCTAAAAAGTTGCGCTGGCGGTCTACAATGGCTTGTGAAACGCGCAAAATAGTAGTGAAACGCTGCTGAATGTTTTTAATCATCCATTTTGCTTCTTGCATTTGGCTTTGCAGGTATTGATTATTGCTATCGCGATTGCGTTTTAAAATGTTGGCGTACATTTGATTGATTTTTAATTTTGGAATCACGCCGTCGTTCAAGGTGGCAATCCAGATGCCTTTCACTTTTTTAACAATCACTTCATGCTGTATGTAATGCTCTGAGCCAATCACGCTAAATTCACTGCCAGGGCGCGGATTTAAGCTGGTGATCAATTGCTGTACACTTTTAAGTGTGGCATCATCACAGCCGAGTTCTTTACGCAGTTTGGCAAAATCGCGTGAGCCAAGTGCGGGCAGATAATGTTTGGCAAGTAGTTTGGCGAGCGCTAAATGCGGTGTGAATTTTGGCAGTGCTTCTAGCTGCAATAGTAGGCACTCACTTAGGTCTCGCGCCCCGACACCAATCGGGTCAAGGCTTTGAATCAACCTGAGTGCCGTTTGTAATTCCAGTTCGTCAATTTCAAGCTCAAGCGGCATTTCCTCAGCGATTTCTTCCAAAGAGGCTTCTAAATAGCCATCCTCACTAATGCTGTCAATCAATAATAGGCAAAGCGTTTGGTCGCGCTCTGATAACGGCATGAGTTTTAATTGCGAGAGCAAATGCTCGCGCAGGCTCATTTGCAAGGTTTCTTGCGGTTTGTAGTCGCTATCGTCGTCAGATGGCGTGGTGTTTTCATCCCACAGGCTGCCGTTAGAAAATTCGTCAAATTCGTCATCAAATTCGGCCGAAAACTCTGTGGGGCCCGCTTCAAGTTCAGTAGTTTCAGACTGCGCTAATTCGGCACTACCTTCAGAAAACTCGGTGCTTGTGAAATCTGAATCGTTGCCAACTTCATCCAGTTCTTGCGTTGTACCAGTGCTATTTAAATCTTGTGTGCTTGTCGGGGGCGCAGCTTCATCTTCTGCCCCATCCGTCGCATTGCCGTACTCATCTTCAAAATCATCTCCGCGCTCTAATAGCGGATTGGTTTGCATCAACAAATCAATTTCTTGATTAAGTTCTAATGTAGAGAGCTGCAAAAGCCGAATGGCCTGCTGCAGTTGCGGCGTAAGCGAGAGATTTTGTGAAAATTTAAGCTGTAAACCTTGTTTCATAGACGAAAATCTTTTCCTAAATACACTTCACGCACACTTTCATTTTCAACAATTTCACTCGGAATGCCTGAAGCAAATACGTGGCCTTGGTTGACAATGTAGGCGCGGTCACAAATTCCTAAAGTTTCGCGCACGTTGTGGTCGGTAATCAGCACGCCAATATTGCGCGTGGTAAGTAAGTGGATGATTTTTTGTATATCAATGACCGCAATGGGGTCAATGCCGGCAAATGGCTCGTCCAATAAAATGAAGTCAGGGTCCGTTGCCAAACATCGGGCTATTTCAACACGGCGACGCTCGCCACCTGATAAACTGACTGCGGCACTGTCTCGAATATGGGTGATATGCAGTTCTTCGAGCAGCGATTCTAATCTCGCATCCATTTCTTCTTCTGATATTTCTTGCAATTGTAAAACGGCGAGAATATTTTCTGATACGGTGAGTTTACGAAAAATAGAAGCTTCCTGTGGCAAATAAGACAAGCCCATTCTGGCGCGCATGTGAATGGGCATGTGGCTCAAGTCATTGCCATCGAGGGTGATTTTCCCATCATCTAAACTCACCAAGCCGACTATCATATAAAAACTGGTGGTTTTGCCGGCACCATTGGGCCCTAATAAGCCGACAACTTCACCGCTTTTTATGTGCAAAGAAATATCCTGCACCACTGTGCGTGATTTGTATGATTTACGTAGATTTTCAACAGTGAGTTCGCTCATATGCGTTTATTCTTATTTCTGCATCAAATGTAATAATGGTATTAAATATTAAGGAGTATCTTGTGTTTTTGGCGCTTCTTTAGGTTGCTCAGTGCTAGCACCTGCGGCCTTTTTATTTTTGGGCTGAATAATGGCACGTACACGGCCGCTGGTGGTGGTGCCATCCGCAGATTTTGCGCCACCAATCACTTCAGCATATTCAGCATTGGCGTCGTAGCTAATATATTCACCATGCACAATATCTTCACCGCGCTTGACCCACGCTTTGGTGTAGAGCTGCACTTTATCCATGCGGCCATCATATTCAATACGTTGTGCGCTGCCTTCCATGTATTCATTTTTACCTTCTCGCTTTTGCTTAAAGGTCGTGGGGTTGCCAGTGGAAGTGCTGTGCTGAAAACCTGCACTGTCTTCACGCACGATGAGTTTATCCGCACGAATAATTAAAGTGCCTTGCGTTAAAATCACATTGCCAGAATAGGTGCTAATCTGCTTTGCGTCATCTACCTTAACGCTGTCTGCTTCTAAGTTAATCGGTTTATCGCGGTCGGCGGCTTCAGCTAAAGCATTTGTAGAAAAACCAATTATGGTGATGAAATTCAACAGCGCTAGGATGCCTAAAATGGGTTGTGTAATTTTGACAGGGTTGTTCATAATTTCTCCGAAGCACGTTTTTCTTTAGCGTTGATTTTCGATTGGTTTGATTTTGGTTGAGATAGTTTAGTTGCACTGGTACTTTTAGTCGATGTTTTAGTCGCACTCGACTGCGCGGATTTTGTTTTTTTCACATCCGATGTTTTAACATTGCTTTTAACGTTTTTTGTTTTGTTGGCCGCAGGTTTTTTGTTATTTTTTGTTTCCGGTTTGGCTTTAGTTGTGGTTGCTTGCTTGCTAGTTGCCTTCTTGCTGTCGGTGTTTTTGGCATTAGATTTTAATGACACAGGTTTAGTTGTCGGTTTTTGTACGCTAACCGATTTTACGCCATTACTTTTACTTAATTTCGTTTTGGGTGCATTTTCAGCAATTGGCTGCTGAATTTGCTTATTCGTTGCACTTTTTCTATCTTTTTTTAATGGTGGTCTTTCATAATGCGCCTTTACCTTATGCAACAACGTGACCGTGTTTTTATCTTTTTCGTAAATCATACCCGTTGCGTGAATGACGGTTTTAGGCGCCTGACGAATAATCACAGGTCTGTCAGTGCGCACTAAGTCTTGATTTGGCAAAATTTCCAGAAAGTCTGTTTCTACCGTCATTTCACCTTTTTCAGCAAACGCTTCGCGCGTCACTTTGACTTGATCATATAGCTTTACTTCTTCGCCATTGCTAGAGACGTCACCCCGTTGTCCTTCTACGCGGGTATAAGGTTTGCCGATTGTATATTGCGTGTAGCGCGGTTGTTTCAACTCTGTAGCATCATTATCAGGGAAATGCTTCATTTCAGACGCAGCCAAGGTATAGCGCAACTTGCCGTTAATATCGGTTTGCGTGGTGACAAAATTATTAACAATGTAGTCAGGGTCATGTCGGCTTGAGCCATCTGGTTTTGGTGTGGGTGGCTGCACAATCAGGTTAATCCACGCGGCTAATATTGCCAAAATGGCCAATAAAGTGATTGGAAAAACAATAGCTGAACGTGCTTTGGTAATCATTCACACACTTAACAGTTAGTTTGCCATGCTGGCTTGTTTTAGAAAGGGCGCCATTTGTGCATCAAATGTGCCTTGTGACTGCATAATGAGTTCGCATACTTCACGTACCGCACCACGTCCACCAGATTTTAGCGTGATGTAATGTGCATGATCTAATACAAGTTGTGGTGAGGCGGGCACCGCGATAGCACAGCCACATTGCAACATGGGTGGCAAATCAACCACATCATCGCCCATAAAAGCACATTGCGCGGGTGTTAAGCCAGAAATTTTAACTAAGTCTTGAAAAGCTGTGAGCTTATCCTCGGCACCTTGGTAAAAATGGGCAACACCAGTGCTTTCAGCCCGTTTTTTAACGACATTCGAAGTACGTCCGGTAATAATAGCCAGTTCTACACCTGAAGCTTTAAGTAATTTCATGCCCAAGCCATCGTGAGAATGAAAAGTTTTGTATTCCTGTCCATCATCACCAATCGTAAGGCCACCATCCGTCATCACGCCATCCACATCCAATACCAATAGTCTGATGTTTTTTAAGCGGTGTTTGACTTCATCACTAATGCGCGTATTCAATGCTTGCATTTACACTACCTTTGCCAATAATAGATCGTGCATATTTAAAGCGCCCACCAATTTGCCCGCATCATCGATGACTAACAACGCGTTGATTTTACGTTGCTCCATGATTTCAACTGCTTCAATGGCCAGTTGATTTTGATGTATGGTGGTAGGGTTGCGGCGCATGACATCTTGGATGCTAGCGGTAGCGACATTCACATTTTTTTCAAAAGCGCGCCTTAAGTCGCCATCTGTGAAAATTCCGATGGGTTGCTGGTCTGCATCCACAATCGCCGTGAGTCCCAAACCTTTTCCGGACATTTCAAGTAGGCCTTGCCTGAGCGAGGCCTCTATTGAAACAGATGGAATTTCTGCCTCTTTGCGCATTAAGTCGTTCACATGGATGAGCAAGCGCCGTCCAAGGCTACCACCAGGGTGCGAGCGTGCAAAGTCTTCAGCGGTAAAGTCACGCTGATCCAGCACGCATAGCGCTAAGGCGTCGCCCAGTGCTAAGGTGACAGTACTGCTAGAAGTTGGCGCAAGTCCTAATGGGCAGGCTTCTTTGCTCACGCTCGCGCTTAGATGAATGTCAGCCGCCAGTGCTAAAGATGAGGCGTTATTTCCGGTTATTGCAATAATGCTCGCCCCCAACCGTTTTAGCGGAGTAATGATGGCCAACAGTTCATCGCTTTCACCAGAATTTGAAAGTGCGATGACAATGTCACCTGAGGTAATCATACCCAAATCACCATGACTTGCCTCGGCAGGATGCATAAAAAATGCAGGGGTGCCGGTGCTTGCCAAGGTGGATGCAATTTTTCCACCAATATGGCCTGATTTCCCCATGCCGCTGACCACCACGCGGCCCTTGCATTGCAAAATAAGCGCAACTGCATCAGAAAAATGCTGGTCGAGCCTATTGGCCAGCGCGTTAATTTCACTGGCTTCCAGTAGCAATACATCACGCGCCAACGATAAAGTTGGCTGCTTGGCGGTTACTTGCGTTTGCGTCTTAGGAAGTGAGGGCATTACTAAAAATGATTTCTTTAAATTGACATAACTACACATTAGTATAAAAGGGAAAACGCGAGATATAAAGCCTTAATCAGCGTAAAAAGTGCTAAATATAGTAAAATCATTCAAAAATATTAGAATTAGGCACAAATTTTGCTATCGGCATTTTTTTGCTGTTTTTCTCTTCTAGTTATGAAACAATAGAGACCATTAAAATGGCCGCGCCAAAGATAGATTAAATGACAACCCATGTTTGACACCTTACCCCAAATTTTATTGTTATTAGTAAGCGCGGTGCTAGCGGTAGCGCTATTTCGTAAATTTCGCCTGCCTGCCATGCTGGCTTATTTTTTTGTAGGCGCAGTATTAGGCCCACATACTTTTGGTCTATTGCCTGATACTGAGGCAACACACGAGCTTGCAGAATTTGGCATTGTATTTTTAATGTTTAGCATCGGGCTTGAATTTAGCCTGCCGCAACTATACGCCATGCGTAAAAAAGTGCTGGGGTTAGGTGGTGCGCAAGTTGTATTGACCTTGGCGATTGTCATGGGCATTGCTAAATTAGCGGGTTTGGATTGGTCAGCCGCCTTTGTGGTGGGTGCGGCATTGGCTATGTCTTCTACGGCCATTGTTTCAAAAATACTCGCTGAGCGGGTTGATCTCAACTCGCGCCATGGCCGATTAAGTATCGGCGTGCTGCTTTTTCAAGACTTAGCCGTAGTGCCGGTACTGGTGCTGATTCCAGCTTTGGGCGCTGAAGGTGCCAAGCTTTTAGATGTGCTTGGCATGGCAATGCTCAAAGCTGCGGCCATGTTGTTGTTTCTATTTACGGTTGGCAAGTGGCTAATTAACCCTTGGTTTAACTTGGTTGCCAGCCAACGCTCGCGCGAGTTATTTGTGATGAATGTGCTGATGGTTACGTTGCTATTGGCTTATGTCACCAAATTAGCCGGGCTTTCCTATGCGCTGGGGGCTTTTATTACCGGGATGCTGATTTCAGAGACTAAGTTTCGCTATCAGGTTGAGTCTGATATTTCGCCGTTCAGAGATATTCTCCTTGGGTTGTTTTTCATTAGTATTGGCATGCTACTGAACATGGCGCAAATACTTCAGCACATTGGCTTAGTTTTGCTGGTGCTCGTAGCTTTTGTGTTGCTTAAGGCGGTCATCGTGACGCTGGTGGTACGATTTGTAAAATACGAAATAGGTGTGGCGATTCGAACCGGCCTTATTTTGGCGCAAGCGGGTGAATTCGGCTTTGTGATTTTAGCCTTGGGCGTGGAACAAAAACTGATTGGTGGCGAGGCATTACAAGTCATTTTGGCGGCTTCATTATTATCTATGGTGATTGCACCATTGTTAATTCAGTACAACGGACGTATTGCACGCAAAATGGCGCGCAGTTACACGCGCAATAGTGGCCAAGTGGTGCAAGATATTGAAGATGTTGGCAAGCACATGCATAACCATGTGGTTATTTGTGGTTACGGCCGAAGTGGCCAGTATTTAGCGCGCTTTTTAATAGAAGAGCATATTCCATATGTGGCGCTGGATATTGACCCTACGCGTGTTTTAGGGGCCGCCGCAGCGGGTGAAAATGTAATGTTTGGCGATGCCGCAAGGCGCGCAGTGTTAGAAGCGGCCGGCAGTGCGCGCGCCAAAGCCTTAGTCATCAGTTATGCTGACAATCGCGCCGCCATGAAAATTTTGCATATTGTGCAAGAAAACTATCCGCACTTACCTGTGATTGTGCGCACTGTAGATGACTCAAATATGGAAGCCTTGCAGGCCGCAGGTGCGGCAGAAGTGGTACCGGAGATTCTTGAAGGAAGCCTAATGCTGGCTTCACATGCCTTAATGTTGATGGGTGTGCCATTAAATAAAGTAGTAAAGCGGATTCGCCTATTTCGTGAAGAGCGCTATAAGTTATTTAAAGGTTATTTTCATGGTATTTCGGATGTTGAAGAAGATGCCTTGGAAAAGCAGCAGGTTCGCCTGCACTCTGTGATTATTTCACCTGGAAGCTACGCCATTGGCAGGCGGCTTGCCGATATGCAATTAGAGAATTTTGAGGTTGAAGTGAAATCAATTCGCCGGCCAAACTCCAATGGCACAGTACCCACGCCCGAAAGCCAACTTGCTGAAGGTGATGTGGTCGTGCTGCTTGGTCAGCCGATTGGTTTAACTAATGCGCAAAATGCGATGTTAATTGGTAAGGTTGCAACAAAATGACGCATGTGATGATTGTGGGCGGCGGCATTGCGGGCTGTATGACGGCAATGGAACTCGTCACCCGCGGTTATCGGGTGACGATTGTTGAACGCAACCAAATTGCTGCACAGACTTCAGGTGAGTCTTCATGGGCAGGTGCGGGCATTGTTTTTCCATTATTGCCTTGGATGTACCGTGATGAAGTCAACCAACTTGCGCTTGCTGGTGCCAATCTTTACCCGCAGGTAACGCAGCAGCTTTTGCGTGAAACTGGCATAGACCCAGAACTCACCAAGTGTGGCATGCGAATTTTGCCGCCTTATGATTTAGCCTTAGCCCAACAATGGTGTGAAAAAAATAAGATTGAGTTCACGCATGTTGGTGATGACTTACTGTTGCCCAATGTCGCACAAGTGCGTAATCCGCGCTTGCTGCAAGCATTAAAACAGTGGTTGATATTGCATGAGGTGACGCTAATCGAGCACACGCAACTTGCGCCCATTCAAGAAACGGCCAGTTTGAATGGTTGGCAAACCACAAAAGGTGAAACGTTACAGGCCGATTTATATATCGTCACTTCAGGCGCATGGAGTTTTGAACTGCTAAAAGAAACTGCGGCCAATATTGACATTAAACCAATGCGCGGACAAATCTTGTTGTATCAAATGCCAGTTAACACCTTGCAGCACATTCTCTACCAGGACGGCTTTTATATGCTACAACGTCGTGATGGCTTTTTGCTGGCAGGCAGTACGCTAGAAGATGTGGGTTTTGACGCAAACGTGACAGAAACCGCAAGGCGTGAAATGCAGGCTAAAGCGGAAGCCATCTTGCCTGCATTAAAAGGCATGCCGATTCATCAGCATTGGAGCGGCCTACGGCCAGGTGCCCCAGAAAATCTGCCGACCATTGCAAGACACCCCACCATTCACAATCTTTATCTCAATACTGGGCATTTCAGGTACGGCGTGACAATGGCCCCAGCCAGTGCAAAAATACTGGCTGATTTGCTCTAATAATTCAAATTTTTTCGGCTGTAAAATCTACGAGCAAAAAACGCTGCCCTGTGAGCCTTTATTTATAAGGCTTGCAGGGCAGTGCAAAAGGGTTGTATATAATTTCATTTAAAAATGGATGTGTTTGCAATGGAATTTATGCAAGCGAAATAGTTAATTGTCGCGCTGTTTTTTCTGTTCATCAAGAAATTGTCGGTAATCCTTCGAATGCATATTCAGCCACAGAATAAAACCAAAAAAAATGACAATCAAGATGAGTAAAATGAGGGTGAAAATGTTGAGTGAAGATAAAAAATTAAACATGTTTTTTCATATCCCTATAACAATAACTTAAAAATGGTATAGAAAATTTTATCAATTTTTATATTTTTTGAATGAAAATTTATGTAAATTTAGAGGCGTTCGCGTTGTTTAAGCTTGTTCTTGGCTTACTGTTGCGCTTCCGTTGGCGCGTCTAATTGCTCTATCGCTTTCAAATTTTCTGTCGCCAACGCTTGGGCGTTGTTAATATCTTGTGTGGCTTTGTCGATAATTTGTTTAGGCATGGCGCCTACTTCAGCAGAGGCTTTTTTTTGTTGCTCGCACCCCGTAATTGTTGCTATTGAAAGTGCGCAGATGAATAAAAGTTTAAGCATGCTGTTCTCCTAAAATTCTGATAAACGATTTCGCTAAAATTACGAAGCTATCCAGTGGCCAGATTTGCCGCCTTGTTTTTCGAGTAGTTTAATTTCGCGCATGGTCATGCCGCGGTCTATGGCTTTACACATATCATAAATGGTCAGCAGGCCAACACTCACCGCAGTCAGTGCTTCCATTTCTACACCTGTTTGGCCTGTGGTGTCACAAGTGGCGGTGCAGGTGACGCTAGCGTTTTCTGCATCGATGTTAAAAGTAACCGCAACTTTTGTTAGGCTAATTGGGTGGCATAGCGGAATTAAATCTGACGTGCGTTTGGCGCCTTGAATGGCGGCAATGCGCGCGATGCCGAGCACATCACCTTTTTTGGCGTCACCTTGTTGAATGGTTTGCAAGGTGGCGGGCTGCATGTGAATCGTGCCGCTGGCCGTAGCGACGCGATGCGTTACTGCCTTGTCGCCCACGTCAACCATGTGCGCCTGACCGCTGGCGTCAAAATGCGTGAGTGTTTGCTGCGGTGGGTTTAACTTTGAATCGGGCATATAATAGTCTCAATCAGTGCAACTTTTAGTCAGAAGTTATTATCATAGCAACAATGAAATTAAAAACTATTGTAATTGCCACATTACTTGCCACTAATTGCCTGCAAGTGGCGGCGGAATCATCTTTGTCAGGTAATCCCTATTCAAAATCGACCAATTTTGACACCAGCCTGCCTGATTTAGGCGATGTTTCGCAAACTGTTTTCACACCATTAGATGAGCAGCGCATTGGCGAGCAAATCATGCGCGAGGTTTCGGTGAGCGATGAGGTTGTGCAAGACGTGGAAGTGATTGATTATCTCAATGCACTTGGTAATAAGCTGGCCGCTGCCAGTACTGATAAGCAGCAGAAATTCAATTTTTTTGTGGTTAATGACACTTCTATTAATGCGTTTGCGATGCCGGGCGGCGTCATTGGCGTGCATACGGGTTTATTTTTGGCGGCCAATAGTGAATCTGAGCTGGCCAGCGTATTGGGCCATGAAATTGGTCATGTGACGCAACGCCATTTGGCGCGTATGGTAGCCGCACAAAAATATGACACCATTAAAAATATTGCCGGTTTTGCTTTGGCCTTGCTGGTGGCACGTGCCAACCCAGAATTAGCCAGCGGCGCCATGACAACGGCCTCAGCAGTGGGTGTGCAAAATCAATTAGACTACACTCGCGAACACGAACGAGAGGCCGATCGCGTTGGTTTGCAAATCATTAGCAATGCAGGCTTTGATGTGCGCGGCATGCCAGCATTTTTTAAAACATTGCAGCATGGCTCACGATTTTCTGAAGGCGGTGCGCCCAGCTTTTTACGTACCCACCCGCTGACGGGTGAGCGCATTGCGGATGTGGCGAATCGCGTTGAGCAAATGCCTTATCGGCAAGTGCCTGATAGCGCGGAGTTTCAGTATGTAAAAGCAAAGCTGCAAGCACAAAATGGCGCGGTAGAAACTAATATTGCGGTTTTTGAGCAAAATATTCGTGAACGCCGCACCGCCAACGAGGCAGTAGAGCATTATGGTTTGGCGGTTGCTTATCTACGTAAAAACGCACTCACGCAGGCCGAAAAAGAAGTGGCCTGGCTTAGAAAAAATGCACCACCCAATGCCATGATTGAAAACTTAAGCGCGCGCGTGCAAGTTGCAAAAAATAATGCGCAACAAGCTGGCCTGCAATATGCAGCCGCGTTGAAAATATACCCGGATAATCGTGCGCTGTTGTATGGCTACGCGGATCACTTTTTGGCACTCAAGCAAGCGGATAATGCCATTCAGCTCGTAAAAGAAAAACAAAGACTGTACCCAAAAGATGCACAGTTTTATGAAGTGCTTGCCAAGGCTTACACCATTCAGAATAAAATGTTATTAAGCCACCAAGCGCAGGGTGAAGCTTATTTCAGAAAATATGACTTAAAGCGCGCCATCGAGCAAATGGAGCTTGCGGTAAAAGCCAAAGATGGTGATTTTTATCAGCACTCTATTGTAGAGGCACGCCTAAAAGAGTTACAGCGTATGCAGGGGGAAGATAAAAAAGGCTAAAGTAAAGATTAGCCGAACGGACATGATATAGAGTGGCATTTAAGTTGGCGTATGATAAATTAAATTAATCAATTCAATTAAAATGATATATTAGATTTATTTTTATTTAGGGTTTAGAATGTGCAACATCAATTAAGTGATTAGTTTTTAGGCAGTCGTTTTACTATTTTTAACACAACTTTTTATATAAAAGGAAACACACAATGTCATTAATTAATTCAGAAGTTCAACCATTTAGAGCGCAGGCTTTTCATAACGGTAAATTTATTGAAGTAACGGATGCCAGCCTAAAAGGCAAATGGTCAGTGATTATTTTTATGCCAGCAGCATTTACCTTTAACTGCCCAACTGAAGTAGAAGATGCGGCTGATCATTATGCTGATTTTCAAAAAGCGGGCGCTGAAGTCTACATTGTCACAACTGACACGCACTTTTCACATAAAGTTTGGCACGAAACTTCACCTGCTGTAGGTAAAGCAAAATTTCCATTGGTAGGTGACCCAACACATCAACTCACCCGTGCATTTGACGTGCATATTGATGAAGAAGGCCTGGCGTTGCGCGGCACATTTGTGATTAACCCAGAAGGTGTGATTAAAACAGTTGAAATTCATAGCAACGAAATTGCACGTGATGTAAAAGAAACATTGCGCAAATTAAAAGCGGCGCAATTTACTGCTAGTCACCCAGGCCAAGTGTGCCCAGCAAAATGGCAAGAAGGTGCTAAAACATTAACACCTTCACTTGATTTAGTGGGCAAAATTTAAGGTTCTAAAGTTTTATTTTTGCCTTAGGCAAAGTCAATTGGCGCGACCGAGCAAACATCTTGTCGCGCTGTTAAATAACAAAGGCATTATTCAAAAGATAATGCCTTTTATTTTCAATAAAGTGCGGTTAAATTTAAGCCACACAACAATACAAAATGAGTAAAGAGAGCAATCATGGCATTAGAAACTGGCATTAAAACCCAATTGCAAACCTATTTAGCAATGCTACGCGAGCCTATCGTACTGGCAGCCTCATTAGACGATACACCGGCAGCCAAAGAGATGCATGCGCTGTTAGAAGAAATCGCTGGTATGTCTGACAAGATTACCCTGGTGATGGAGGACAATGCGCGCAAACCTTCATTTGCAGTCAAGCGCGGAGCAGGGCATAGTCAAGCGCAAAGGGCCGTTGGCGTGCGTTTTGCGGGAATTCCGATGGGCCATGAATTTACCTCTTTAGTGCTGGCACTGTTGCATACAGGTGGCCACCCCATGAAACTGGAAGCTGAAAAAATCGCACAAATTGCCGCGATTGAGGGGTCTTTCCATTTTGAGACTTATATTTCATTAAGCTGCCATAACTGCCCGGATGTGGTGCAGGCAATGAATATGATGGCCGTGATTAACCCCAATATCACCCACGTGATGATTGATGGTGCGCTGTACCAAGATGAAGTGGCGGCCAAAGAAATTATGTCTGTGCCGACAACGTATTTAAACGGTGCGATATTCGGCGCCGGGCGTATGGAACTCGATGAAATTCTGCTAAAAATCGATAGTGGTGCCGTTGCACGTGAAGCGAAAAAACTGGATGCCTTAGCACCATATGATGTGTTGGTGGTTGGCGGTGGCCCTGCAGGGGCGTCGGCTTCGATTTATGCGGCACGTAAGGGCTTTCGCACTGGCATTGTGGCCGAGCGCTTTGGCGGGCAAGTGATGGATACACTGGCGATTGAGAACTTTATTTCAGTGAAAGAAACTGACGGACCAAAGTTGGTGATGGCACTAGAAGAACACGTGAAAAGTTATGATGTCGAGATTATGAATCTACAGCGTGTGGTCGCGATTACCGAGCCAGGTAAAGAAGGCAACAAAAATAAAGATTTAATTGAACTAAAGCTGGAAAGTGGCGCAACGCTAAAAAGCAAAACGGTGATTCTAGCCACGGGTGCACGCTGGCGCGAACTCAATGTGCCGGGCGAAAAAGAATACCGTGGTAAAGGCGTGGCTTACTGTCCGCATTGTGATGGGCCACTATTTAAAGGTAAGCCGGTTGCGGTGGTGGGCGGTGGCAACTCCGGGGTTGAGGCCGCCATAGATTTGGCTAATTTTGTCGGCCACGTGACGCTTTTGCAATTTGATACCGAATTAAAAGCAGATGCCGTTTTGCAGAAAAAACTCCGCACGCTCAATAATGTCACCATTGTGACGAGCGCACAAACCACTGAAATTACTGGTGATGGCCACAAAATGCATGGCCTGACTTATACCGACCGCGTCACGGGCGAATCAAAACACTTAGCGTTAGATGGCGTGTTTGTACAAATTGGCTTGGTGCCGAATACTGACTGGCTCAAGGGTGCGGTAAAACTCAGTAAATTTAATGAAGTGGAAATCAACCAGCATAACGCTACCTCATTGCCGGGCGTATTTGCGGCGGGCGACGTGACAACCACGCCTTACAAGCAAATCATTATTGCCATGGGCGAGGGCGCAAAGGCAGCGCTTGGCGCATTTGATTACATCATTAGAAGTTAGCACAGTGAAGTAAAAAGCACAGGCGGTAAAAAAAATTCAACGCCTGTGCTTATCCTGTGGATGTTATTTAACCTTGCAGGTATTGATGCCCAAGATCGAATAAAGCGCACAAAAATTTAACAAACCCGTTGCCAGCGGCACAACCCCAATCCAAGCCCACACTGGGCCGTTAGCAAACAGCACCCAAGCAATGAGCGCCGCACCAATGACAATCCGTAAAATTTTATCAATTCCACCTACATTTGCTTTCATGATTTTCTCCTTTAAAAGAAAAGAATTGCAAGGTTACAAAACGCGAAAAATCCAATCACAGTTGCAAAGAAGAGTATAGCGCTTCGAGCGCGCTTAAGTGCAATAGTTCACGGTTTATTTCATGTAAAAAACGTGTGTTACAAGGCACAGAAATTCATCGAGAAAAAAATAATGCCCTGCGAGCCTTTATTTATAAGGCTTCCAGAGTATCGAAAAAGGTTGTGTGAAAAATAGCCTTAAATTTGCCTAAAATTTAAGCAAATTAGAGCAATGGTTTGATGGGTGTTAGCTGGTAAAAAACCACACGTTTTCGTTTAGCTGAAGAAGCGAATTGATCGGGTTTATCTTCAGCGGCATTCCAGCTATTTTCTGGGTGCATGTCAGTTTCAATGGCATTTTGTACTTGGCTTGCAAGTGCCGTATCGCGCACAATTACACCGACTTCAGTATTCAGGTTTTGCGAGCGTGGATCAAAGTTAAAGGTGCCGATGTAAACGGTTTCACCGTCCACCACCATGGTTTTTGCGTGAATGGCAAAAACGGGCGGCTTCTCATTGGCTGCCATCGCTTGGCGTAAAAGATGCTGCTTAACTTGCGGGTCTGGTTTATATTCAAAAATTTCAACGCCCATTTTGGTGAGAATGTCGCGCTGGTTTCGATAACCACTAAACGCCTGAATGTTATCTGTTGAGGCGAGCGAATTGGTATTAATGCGCACTTTAACGCCACGTTTAATCGCTTTTTTAAAAAGTTTTATGGCGGAATTTGACATCACTAAGTAAGGCGATTGAATCACAACTTGCTGCTCTGCTTTTTCAACGAGTTGCGCGAGTTTTTCAGTTGTTCTGCCACCGCCACCCAGTAGAAATTTTTGTTTATTTTTACCCGGCGTGTCGCTGATAAACTCAATATCTGTCCAAACAATTTGCTCAGCGAGTTTTAAAAACGCCTGCGGTGTTTCTAAAATGGCTTTGCGGTTTTCAGGTGAAAAATTTTCAGGGTTTTCAGCGTAGGCATGTAAGTTTGCATAAATTTTTTGTATTTCAGCATCTTTCACAGTTACATGCTTTTGTATGATGCCTAAGCCATCATAGAGCTCTTCAACCGGCGCACTCAACGGGCTGGCCCAAAACTGATTGAAGCTTTCTTCCATGTTCTGCACGACTGCGCCCAGCAATAATGCATCGCGGTCTCTAAAGTTATATTGTTGATTGTAATCAAAATATTCGGCCGCCATGTTGCGCCCACCGGTGATGGCGAGCTTGCCATCAACAATGAAAGTTTTGTCGTGCATGCGTTGGTTAAAGCCGCGAAAATTTATGGCCATATTCAGCAAACGCTTGTGAAAAGGCGTGCCTACAGAATGCTGCGGGTTATAGATACGAATATCGATATTAGGATGCTTGGCGAGTGCGAGTAATGATTTATCAGGGGCATCTACCAGTAGGTCGTCCACAATCACTCGCACTTGTACGCCTCTATTTGCTGCGCGTAATAAGGCTTCAGACGCGAGAATGCCGATATTGTCTGTACTCCAGATAAAATACTGCACTTCAATCGATTTTTCCGCGTGGTCCGCCAGCCAGGCGCGCGCGAGTAATGCTTCTTCACCTTTATCTAACACATAAACGCCGCTTTTATTGGGGTGCGCTTCGAGTTGCGCATTGATCATCTGCTGCGCGGGGGAGGCCGCTGCAAAGCTAGCGTAAGAAAGTAACAGTAAGAACCCCAGCGAGATTATGCGAGACAGCATGATTTATCCTTTATTCACAATACTTAAAGCAACCGCTTCAGCCACTTTAATACCATCCACGCCTGCGGACAATATGCCGCCCGCATAACCCGCGCCCTCACCGCAGGGGTACAAGCCTTTGGTGTTGATGCTTTGTAGCGTATCATCATCCCGTTTGATGCGAATGGGTGATGAAGTGCGTGTTTCAACCCCAGTTAAAATGCCGTCAGGCAAATCAAAGCCTTTTACTTGCTTTGCAAATTCAGGAATCGCCTCGCGAATAGCGCTAATGGCGTATTCAGGTAAAGCGCTATCTAAGTTGGTAAGTTGCACACCTGGCGTGTAGGAGGGGATGACTTCACCCAATTTCGTTGAAGGCACATTGGCTAAAAAGTCGCCAATACGCTGGGCTGGCGCATTGTAATTACTGCCGCCTAATACAAACGCATGGCTTTCTAATTGACGTTGTAATTCCATGCCAGCCAGTGGATGCGCGGGGTAATCGACTTCGGGCGTAATACCCACCACAATGCCCGCGTTGGCGTTGCGCTCGTTGCGTGAATATTGGCTCATGCCGTTGGTCACCACGCAGTTGGGTTCAGAAGCCGCCGCCACTACCGTGCCACCCGGACACATGCAGAAACTGTAGACAGAACGGCCATTTTTAGCGTGATGCACCAGTTTATAATCAGCTGCACCTAGTTTGGTCAGCAGGTCGTCGCTGTAGCTTTTACCATAACGGGCTTGATCAATCAGTGATTGCGGGTGCTCAATACGAAAGCCGATTGAGAAAGCTTTGGCTTCCACATAAATGCCCTTACGATGCACCATCTCAAACGTGTCGCGGGCACTGTGGCCAACGGCTAAAATTAAATGATTCGTCGCAATGCGCTCACCCGTTTGCAACACCACGCCTTGCACTTCGCCTTGTGCAATCTCAATATCTTCCACTTTTGATTGAAAGCGTATCTCACCGCCTAATTCGGTGATGGTTTTACGCATTTCTTCCACCATGCCCACGAGCCTAAATGTGCCGATATGTGGGTGGCTCACATACATGATTTCTTCAGGTGCGCCGGCTTTAACGAATTCTTGTATCACTTTGCGGCCGTAATGCTTGGGGTCTTTAATTTGGCTATACAGTTTTCCGTCAGAAAATGTGCCGGCACCACCTTCACCAAATTGCACGTTCGATTCAGGGTTAAGCTGATGTTTACGCCATAAGCCCCACGTGTCTTGCGTGCGTTCACGCACCGCCTTGCCGCGCTCTAACACAATTGGCTTAAAGCCAGATTGCGCTAAAATGAGCGCAGCGAAGATACCCGCAGGCCCAAAGCCAACAATGATTGGTCTCTTAAAATCCGTTCGTGGTGAGCCTGTCGAACCACTTAACCCAACGACCAGCTCAGGGCGAACGGGCGCGGTAGCAACAAAATGATAGCTGGTATCTGGCGAGGGTTTAATGTGCGCATCTTTTTTAAACTTGGCGAGAATTTTTGCCTGGTTCTTTACTTCAACATCCAAGCTATACACATACAAAATCGCATACGATTTGCGCGCATCGACCCCCCGTTTAAAAATGCTGAAGTTGATCAATTCATTTTCAGGAATTTCAAGACGTTTTAATAACGCCGCCTTGATTTGGTCATCCTGATGGATGAGCGTATCTGCTAATTCAATAGGGAGTTTGATTTCTGTTATGCGTAGCATAAAATAATCTCAACATGGTGTTGCATGGTGACCTCGTGGATAGTGTCTATCTATCAATTTAAATGGCGATTAAGTTTAAATTTCTAAGTTTAGTTGTAATAATTTTTTCAACATCGGCACCGTCACAGGTTTTTTTTCTGTGAGCGACCATTCATCCAATGCATCTAAAACGGCCATCAATGTGGGCAAATCGCGGCGCAAATAACGCAAACAATAATCTACAACTTCATCGGGTAATTTCATGCCCCGTGCTTTTGCATGGGTTTTAAGCGCCTGCGCCTTTTCTTCATCGGTGAGCGGGTGCAGTTGATACACTAAGCCCCACGCAAGCCGTGTTGCCAGGTCATCGCGTAAGCCCATTTGCGTTGGCGCGGCATTGCCGGCAGTCATCAAAATGCCATTCCCAGCACGTAGCTGGTTAAAGTGGTCAAACAAGGTGATTTGCGCATTTTCATCGAGCGTATGCACATCATCAATCACGCTAACAGGCAAATTTCTTGTCACTGCAATTTGTTTGCAGGCTTCCAGTAGATGGCTTTTGCCGCTGCCTTGTATGCCCCAAAGGTAGACAAATCGGGTATCTGCCTGCTGGTTTAATGCATTGCTGATGCTGTGTAGTGCTTCTGCGTTTTTGCCAATAATAAAATTTTCAAGCGTTGGCGGTGCAAGTGGCTGAATGTCTAAAAGTAACTGTTTCAAACGCCATTATCCATTATAAAATTGGCTGGTAAGATAAGTTTGCTTGGCATGCCGAAAGCCAACCGCAAGCGCTGCAGATACAGGTAAGGCCAGCAGCACACCAGCAAAGCCAAAGAGTTGGCCACCAGCCATTAAAGCAAAAATTACAACGAGCGGATGCAGACCGATGCGGTCCCCCACTAAATAGGGGGTTAACACCATGCTCTCAACAATTTGGCCCAGGCCAAATACCACTAACACAGGAATAATATCGGTGATACTGCCAAACTGAAGTAGGGCGGAGAATAGGCCAAGAATTAAACCAAGCCCAAAGCCTAAGTAGGGGATAAAACCTAATAAGCCAGATAAAATGCCGATAGGCACGGCAACTTCAAGCCCAGCCAGCCATAACCCAGCAGAATAAAACATGCTCATGAGCAACATAACTGAAAGTTGCCCACGTAAGAATTCAGCCAACACAGCATCAATTTCAAGGGCAATTTCTTGCGTTTTAGCGATGTATTTTCTAGGAATTAATTGGCCAACTTTATTGACGAGAATGTTCCAATCCACCAATAAATAGAACAGCACCAATGGAATCAACACCAAATTGGCCAGCCAACCAATAAAGACGAGGCCTTTGGTGCTTAATGTTTGCGCGATATTTTTAGCAAAATTACCTGCGGTTTTCCAGTTCTCGGTGAGAATTTGCTGAATTTGTGCAAAATCAATGTCAATACCAACACCAAAGTTTTTTTGTAGCCAAGGCTCTAAGCTGCTTTTAGCCGTGTTGAAATAAGCGGGTAGCTTTTGCAAAAGCAGCACGACTTCTTTTTGAATCAATGGCACCACAATCAATAAAATCAGCAAGATAACCGCCAATATCAAGCACATAACCAATAGGCTGGCGACCGTACGGCTGGGGCTTAAATTTTTAAATTGAAATGCATCAATTTTATTCACGAGCGGGTTGGCAATGTAGGCCAAAATAGCTGCGACTAAAAAAGGCGTAAGTATTGGGCTTAATAGATAAATTAGGCCACACACGAGTAAGCCAGCCAGCCACCAAATCATTGGGTTGCGCTTTTCCATATTTTTTTGCTCACATTATTTTTGCTAATAAATTTGGCTAGCTAAAATTTCGGTTAAACCAGCATTTCAGTTAAAATGGCATTATAACGATAGAACACCTCTTTTGTAGAAAGCGAGAACCCTCTTGAGCGCAAATAATTCAGATAACACCTCTATTAGCTACCGTGATGCTGGCGTGGATATTGAAGCGGGCGATGCGCTCGTTGAGCAAATTAAACCATTTGCGAAACGCACCATGCGCCCTGAAGTATTAGGCGGCATTGGTGGTTTTGGCTCGCTTTTTGCCATGCCTAAAAAATTCAAAGAGCCGATTTTGGTGTCTGGCACGGATGGCGTAGGCACTAAGCTTAAACTGGCGTTTGAACTCAATAAACACGACACGGTGGGCATTGATTTAGTCGCCATGAGTGTTAACGATATTTTGGTGCAAGGGGCAGAACCGTTATTTTTCTTAGATTACTTTGCCTGCGGTAAGTTAGAAGTGGGTACGGCCGCGCAGGTGATTAAAGGCATTGCCGAAGGATGTGAACAATCTGGCTGTGCGTTGGTGGGGGGTGAAACTGCGGAAATGCCAGGCATGTACCCTGCTGGAGAATATGATTTAGCAGGTTTTGCAGTAGGCTGTGTGGATAAAGCCAATATCATTGATGGCACGACTATCGCGGTGGGTGATGTGGTGCTGGGTTTGGCTTCCAGTGGTGCGCATTCAAATGGTTATTCACTGATTCGTAAATTGATTGATAAATCAGGGGTGGATTTTGAGTCAGATTTTCATGGTAGAAAATTTAAAGATGTTGTCATGGCGCCAACGCGCATTTATGTGAAATCAATTTTAAAATTGATTGATGCCTTGCCCGTCAAAGGCATGGCGCATATTACAGGGGGTGGCATTACTGAAAATATCCCACGTGTACTTCCAGCAGGCTTAACTGCTGAAATTAAAGCTGCTAGCTGGCCATTGCCGCCATTATTTCAATGGTTACAGGCGCAAGGCAATATTGTGCCAAGTGAATTATATAAAACCTTTAACTGCGGCATTGGTATGGCCATTGTGTTGAGTAGCGCGCATGTTGCACAAGCCAAGGCGCTATTAGAAGCCGCAGGCGAAACTGTGTTTGAAATTGGTAAAATTCGCGCGCAGGCAGAAGGCGAAGCACCTACGGTGGTGGTTTAATTAAAGGTGTCAAAGTATCCGAAAATGGATTTCATACGTTAAGTGCTGGCGTTTAAATTTTTAACGCGACATTTTAAGGACAACTTGTGGTTTACTTGATTCGCGCATTTATTTTAGTAGGCTTAATTTCTTCATTTTCTGGCACGTCACTTGCTGCAGATTTGCCAAAGCGCATACAGGCTGAATACAGCGTTACCAAAGATGGCATGGCGTTTGCCGATGTGCGTGAAACGTTTGTAGTAACCGGCAGCACCTACAAAATTGAAAGCGAAACCAAAGGCATAGGCGTTTATGCCCTACTGGGGGTTCGCAAATTAGTCAGTACCGGCAAAGTGACGCGCACAGGCTTAAAGCCAAGCCATTTTGAACTACACCAAGGTAAAAATCCAAAAAAAGCCTTATTTGCCGACTTTGATTGGCCAAAAAACACCCTGCGTATGCAAGTAAAAGGCGAGCCGCGCGAGGCAACCCTCACTGCAGGTACGCAAGATTTAGCCAGCTTTGCTTACCAATTTATGTACTTACCCAAGCCGTTAGCAAAAAATGTAGTCGTGAAACTTACCACGGGTAAGAAATTAAATACCTATGAATACAGTAACAATGAAATGCCCAGCACGCTAAATGTTGCAGGAAAATCTTATAAAGCCATTCATTTAGTGCCTAAAAATAGCGAAAAAGGCCAAGTTGAAACCAAAGAGCTTTGGCTGGCAGCAGACCGTCATTATTTGCTTTTGCGCTTTTTAATGGTGGATGAGCATGGTGCGAAGTTAGAGCAAACTTTAACGAAACTCCATGTGGAATAATGCCTTTATTATTCAACTGAAGGGGTTGTTAAGCGATGCAAGCTTTAGACGGTTTGTATTTGCACTAGGTTTATCGTTGTTGTTACATTTTTTTCTGATTGGTCGGTTTTATTTCAATTTACCCTCGTTAGCAGAAAAACCACATGTCATTGTGGCGACCTTACTTGCACCGAAACCCCCGCCTCAACTAGCACTAGAAACGCCGCAACCGCCACCTGCGCCCAGTATGGTTAAGCAAAAAAAAGCCATTGAGCCCAAACCAAAGCCTGTTGATGCTAAGCCAGATGCAAATTCTGCGGTTGAAGCGCCGTCAATGGAAATTGAACCCGCCACTGATTTAGGGGCTACAGAGGTGTTAAGCCCTGAATTAGTTGCACCTGAGGCAACAGCGCAAATCGCACAACCAGAACAGATTGAAACCGCGAATGATGCGCAGACTGAAGAAAATCCAATCGAAATTAATTTGAATGCTTACCAAAAGGTGGATGCAGAATTTGATGTGTACACAACAGGTGAAGCCTCACCAAGCAATAGCTCTATGGGGAGTGCACATATGGCATTTGAGCGGTTGCCGGATGACAATACTTATCAGATCAAAAGCTTAATCAAGGCGCGCGGGCTGGCCGCACTTGTGATTCCAGATTTATTGCAAACAAGTGCTGGTGATATTGGTCAGGCGGGCTTAAAACCAAGGCATTATTTATATCAGTTTGGTAACAAACAAAATAAAACATTTTCGGCCGATTTTGATTGGGAAGCGCATCAGCTCAATTTGCATAGCGTCAACGGGAGCCAAGCTAAAGTACTGGCGGATGGCACACAAGATTTACTGAGTTTTATGTTTCAGTTTATGTATGTGCCGCCCTTACAAAACATGCAGTTAAATATTACCAATGGCAAAAAAGTGGGGGTATATGACTACAGTTTTGAGGGTGAAGAAGTCATTTCAACTAAAATGGGTGAATTAAACACCGTTCATTTGCTCAGATCTTCAGCTGAGAAAGAAAAAACAACTGAATTATGGTTGGCCTTAGATTATCAGTACGTACCTGTTAAAATACGTGAAACAGAAAAAGACGGTAAAGTGTATGTGTTGCTGGTGAAAGCATTAAAAACCGAATAAGCAGCACATTAAAATGCTGCAAACAACATCAAGAATATAGAGAAACCCCATGACTCCCAATTTAATACGGCAAGCGGCCGTAATGCTTTCGAACATACTCGAATTTAACAGCCCTGCTGATGCAAAACTAAGTGAATTTTTTCGCAATAATCGTGATTTAGGCACCAAAGAGCGCGCCTTTGTGGCTGAAAGTGTGTATGGCGTTTTGCGCCGCCTGCGCTTTTTAAGCACTGTGACTGCCAATGATGAACATGACTCAGATGACGCACGTAAACTCATTTTGGCCTGGATGTTACGCATTCAGGGCATGAGCATCCAAAAAATGGAACCCATGCTCAACGAGCAACAGTTGGAATGGGCAAAAGCAATTAAAGCGAAATCCACTGAAAATTTGCCGTTAGCTGTGCAAGCGGACGTACGCGATTGGTTGTGGGATAAACTCGTTGCGCAATATGGTGAAAAGGAAGCGCTTACTATCGCGCGTAGCATGCATGAATCTGCCACGCTTGATTTACGCGTGAATACCATTAAAGCCACGCGTGATGATGTAATGGCTAAATTCGCAGCAGAAGCCGCAACAGGCGAGGGTAATGTTACTAAAACGCCTTACTCGCAAACCGGGTTACGCATGCCGTTACGGTTGAATATTGGCCGCCATGCCTTGTTTACGGAAGGCCACATTGAAGTACAGGACGAAGGTAGCCAGATTTTGGCGTTTTTAGTCGCGCCCAAACGCGGCATGATGGTGGCTGACTTTTGCGCCGGCGCTGGCGGTAAAACCCTAGCAATGGGCGCAATTATGCGCAACACTGGCCGCTTGTATGCGTTTGATGTGTCTGAAAAGCGCCTGCACAGCTTGGGCCAACGTTTGAAACGTTCAGGTTTAAGCAATTTAACGGCGCAAAGAATTAGCAGTGAAAATGACCAAAAACTCAAACGGCTCAATGGTAAATTTGACCGCGTGTTGGTAGATGCACCTTGCACAGGTTTAGGCACATTGCGCCGCAATCCAGACCTTAAGTGGCGCCAAACACCGGAAGATTTGGCCGAACTCACGCAAAAGCAAGCTGCAATTTTGGCGCGTGCCGCCAAATTAGTAAAAGCCGGTGGCCGTTTGATTTATTCCACCTGCAGTTTACTTCAAGATGAAAATGAAAACATTGCCGAGCAGTTTTTGGCAACGCACGCAGATTTTAAATTATGTAACGCGGCAGAGATTTTGCGTACGCAGCAAATTGATTTGGATACCGGCAACTATTTAAAATTGCTGCCGCATTTGCATCATACTGATGGTTTTTTTGCGGCTGTTTTTGAAAAAAATGATGCAAATTTACCTGTAAAAAATGACGATAAATTGCAGCCTGAAGAAGTGACAGCCAAAAAAACTGCCGCAAAAACTAAGGCTAAAAAACTTAATTGATTGAGGTAAAAGAGCTTTAAATTAGCCTGTTTTTCACCACAACCTTTTTCGATGCTCTGTGAGCCTTATAAATAAAGGCTTGCAGAGCAGAAATTTTTTCTCGAGCGTTTTTGGCATCTAAAATAATATTTATTTACATGATTTACTGCCGCTAAAAGGTCACCAGAATGAAACTTCCTAGCTTAAATATTCAAATATTATTGGGTGCAATTTTTGGGGTGGCAATCGGACTCTATTTTCAGCATTTAGGCTTAGAAAATACGGTGGTGGAAACGGGCCTTTATACATCAGGTTTGGTGGGTACGCTGTTTATTGACTTGCTGAAAATGATTTTGATTCCACTGGTATTTTGCTCAATTACAGTGGGCATTGCCAATTTGCGGCAGCACCAGCAAATGCAGCGCGTTTGGAAGGTAACCCTGATTTATTTTGTACTCACGATGATGTTGGCAATTTTATTGGCATTATTTTCGGCAAATCTTTTCAAGCCGGGCAGCGGCTTGCATATTACGATGTTCCAAGATGCCATGCAAAATTTTGAAGCCAAGCAATTACCTTTGTCTGAATTTTTTGCACAGTTTTTACACAGCTTGTTTGTGAATCCATTTAGCGCATTGGCGCAAGGGAATGTGATTGCGGTGGTGGTATTTGCGCTGATTTTAGGCGTGGCACTAGTAATGGGCGGTGAGCGTTACACCACAACCCTACGCGTGCTGCAAGAAGTGTTAGATATTACGATGCGTATTGTGGGCTGGGTGATGCGCTTGGCTCCGCTGGGCATTATGGCACTGTTAATTAAGCTGGTTGCCATGCAAGATGTGGTCATTCTCACGACCTTGGCGAAGTTTGTCGCGGTGGTCATCGGTACGTTATTGGTGCATGGCTTGGTGGTGCTGCCATTGGTATTGTTTATTGTGACGAAAAAAACACCTTTGTGGTTTTGGCGCGGCGCGCGCGAGGCGCTCATCACGGCTTTTGCCACCAGCTCAAGCGCAGCAACATTGCCCATTACCATGCGCAATGCCACACAACATTTACATGTAAAGCCTGAAATTGCAGGTTTTGTATTGCCCCTGGGTGCCACCATCAATATGGATGGCACGGCTTTATATGAAGCCGTAGCTGCGTTATTTATTGCAAACTTGGTGGGTATTGAGTTAAGTTTTGCGCAGCAATTGATTGTGTTTATGACTTCCATGATTGCTGCGATGGGTGCGCCGGGCATTCCCAGTGCTGGCATGGTGACCATGGTCATGGTGCTGCAATCTGTGGGATTGCCCGCAGAAGCGATTGCCATTTTGTTGCCGATTGATCGGCTGCTCGATACATTGCGCACCACGGTAAATGTACAAGGCGACATGGTGGGCAGTTTAGTGGTGCAAAAATTAGTCGATCAATCTCACTAGATTTAGCGATGTCAGCATTGTGTTTTCGCCTAGCAAGGGTTGCAGATGCAGCGCAAATTTCAGCCCTTGTTAATATGGCCTATCGCGGTGAGGCAAGCAGGCAAGGCTGGACCACAGAGGCAGACTTGCTGGACGGTTTGCGAACGACAACCGAGCAGGTCGTTGATATCATCAAAACCCCACACTCAGTCCTCCTGTTGTGTCTGCAAAACGAAGTTATCGTCGGCTCGATTTGCTTAGAGCATCAATATGAAACGACACATGTCGGCATGTTTGTGGTGCGCCCCAATCTGCAAGGAAAAGGTATTGGTAAGCAATTACTTACTTACGCTGAAGATTATGCCAAACAACACTTTAATTCTAATAGATTGATGATGCGAGTCATTTCGCAACGCCATGCACTGATTGATTTCTATCATCGACGCGGCTATCAGAGTACAGGCGTTGATGAGGATTTTCCTGTGAATGCTGAAATGTGGCAGCCGAAAGTTGATGGCCTAAAGTTAGTGCAGCTTGTCAAACTGACTTAAAGCGGGTGTCAAAACGGCAAGCTGGATATCAATCTTTAAACGCAGGTTTGCTGTTCTTGTAAAAAGGGTTTAATCCGTGCTTTGGTATCAGGGTGAGAGGAAACCATTTCAGGAATCATATCGCCGCCGCCGTGGCTGCCAACTAATCTAAGCAATAAAGTTGCAAATGATTTGGTTGGAATGCAAGCTGTTTTAAGCGCTTCAAGTGAATAAATATCCGCTTCAGTTTCTAGCTCACGTGAGTAACTCATGTTCATCATCAGTGCAGGCAAACCAGCAGCAACGCTACTCGCATCGCCTGTGATGGCAATGATAATAATGCCAGACACCGTGCCTTGTAAGGTTTGCCGTAGTGCATGGCGGCCTTTTACGTGGCCAAGTTCATGGGCTAATACGGCGGTAATTTCATCGTTATTTTTAGCGAGCTCAACCAGTTCATCTGTCATCACTAAATAGCCGCCAGGCAGGGCAAAAGCATTGGCGCCAATCGTTGGGCTTTTTCTAAATTGCAAATCGTATTCAGGGCAGTTTTGCGTTTTTTGGCATAATACATTCAGGGCGGCTTTGATTTCATCTTGCCTTGCTTTTGGTAGTTTTGTGGCTTCAAAATAGCCAAGTTTTTCATGATCTAAGGTGGCAAGTGTTTGCTTGCCTAAGTCTTTTTCGATGGCCGGTGGGGTAGCCATGGCGGCATATTTTGCCGCCACCGGTACGCCATATTTTAAAAGTGCATACCCAGCAAAAACAATACATACCACCGAAATGGCCACTAAACCCAAGTGCGATTCAGCGTAATGTAAGCCTTTCCAAAAAGCATTACTTGGTTTTGCTGGCAGGCAACCTTCCAAGTCTTGGTAATCGGTTTCAAGACGCGTGTCATCGGGTAAGTCAATCAGCCGCCGCCCTTGGCCTAAACGCGCCTGAACGGTGCAATGCTTAATTTCATACTGCAGCGTTGCTTCAAGCGTATTGATTGCAATTTCGGCAGATTGGACTGGCGCGATAATGAGTGCATGCCCGTCACGCACCGTTACCAGCACCCGCTTGGCGCGGGGGCTGATGCCGTCAAAATAATCCGCTTCAAATTGCATAAGTTGGGCGGGGTTTAACCGAATGAAAGGTCAACATCAAAAAAGTCTGCTACTTCTTCACCCAATGCGCGCGCAGATTCTTTTTTCTCACCGACAAATTTATCTAAATCAGCCTCGCCAACAAGGGCCAAGTGTTCTAGGCGATAGCGTGCCATGCGAATTTGCGCCCAAGGCGTGGCAAATCCCATGGTGAACATCAACACCAGCGCGTTTGAAATATACAGCCAAAGCAAGTCGCGCATGCGTTGCGTGCTTGAAAAGCCAATATGATCAAGCGTGGTGTTATTTAGCACCAAGTTTTGGATGCGTGATTTGAAATAAGCGATGAAAGAGAAAATAAAAGCCAGATAGAGCAACATTGCCAGAATGCCGATGATGATGGCCGCAACCACGCCCCAAGTGGTGGCTAGGTTGGTAAAATATTCCTCGATGGGGTCTTTTTTCTTAGGCGTTAAGGCTTCATCATCATAATTGCCTTCGGCATCGTCGGCCATCGCATCACCCTCAAACGCTTTCATCAATTTTTCGTACTCCGCACGTTCTGCAGGCGTTAAGTCTTTAAGCAGTGCTTCTTCAGAGGCGTCTTGCGCGTAACCTTCTGCTTCGGCCGCGTCAATGGCTTCTTGCGTCGCCATCTCAGCTGCGTCAATTTCTTCTGCGGGCATTTCAACCGCATCAGTATTGGCCACTTTAATAAATCCACCCACATTGATTTCTTGATATAGACTTTGCGAAATAGGTTGAACCTGTGCTTGTTTCGCTTTATTAACATATTGCTGATACGCAGGAATGGCCACGGCCGCCAAAATACCAATCAGTGGAATAAGAAAGATAATGAGATAAATTTTGTAAAAATCTTTGACCAGCGCTTCCATTTTAAAATGGCTGGTACCAAATTTATGGTGACTGACGATGAATTGATTGGTGCGCTGTGCCACAAATGGAATGGCCAAACCTAAAGTGACCACAGTTAAAAGCGTATAGCCAATAAATACCAATGCCGCTTCACCATACTTACCATCAAAATCAAAACGTAAGCCGCGGTGGCTTGAGTTGCGCGCGTTAAACATTAAGCCGCGAATCACAATCCATGGCAATGCAATTAAGAATAGAACAAATAACACCCCAGCCGCAATCGGGCTAAATGCAGCCAGCACTTGGTAGAGCACAAATAAAATAAAGGCAATGATGCGGCCTTTTAAAATGGCAATTGGGTTGGCGTGGTAATCAAAGCCAACCCCATCAATGAGCGTGCTGTTATAAAAATATTTTTTACGACGCACTTTTGCCCAAGCTGAATAAATGCCGAGCGTAAAAATTGACAGTAAAAGGTTAACAATCCAAATGCCGAAATACTCGCTGGTTCTACCTTTAAACACGATGGGTGTCTGATTATTTGACATGTTTAATCCCTTAGATAACCTAGGCCAGTTATTTTTAATTATTGATAAGGAGGATGTGGTCATCCGTGAAATTTAGGAAACACGGAATAAGCGGCTACGCGGGCGAATTGCTTCGTTGCGCGGTGCTCGAAGCCTCGCTGTACAACTTGTACTATCTCGGTTTCTGCGCGCCGTACGCCTCGCACTTCATCCCGCTCGCTCACTTATTCCGTGCTTCCTTAACTACAAATTTCTCGCAGAATCATAACACCTGAATGCAATATTCCAAAACTGACAGGTTGATTGCGTGAATTTTTACACTGAGAAATGCGTAATATTGTAAAAAAGGCTGTTTACGCGCTTATTTTGGCAACAACCTTTTTCGATGCCCTGTGAGCCTTATAAACAAAGGCTCGCAGGGCAGTAATTTTTTCTCGGGAGTTTTTGCCTTTGTATTAATGTTTTTAATAGCGTGAAAATTGCGGTGATTACGCAATAGATTTTGCGGGTTGATTGGACCTTGCCTCAAAACGCGCCACGCCATGCATCACTAAAGAATACGCGGCAGGCACCACCACCAGCGTGAGTAATGTGGATGAAATCATGCCGCCTATCACGGCAACAGCGAGTGGGCCATTGGTTTCAGCACCGGCACCTAAACCCAGCGCGGCAGGAAATAGCGCTAAAATCAGGGTCAGTGAAGTCATGATGACTGGTCGTAACCGCACCGGACAAGCCTCTAAGAGCGCTTCATTGATGCCCGTGCCTTTCTCGCGTAGCTGATTCGTTAAATCAACCAGTAAGATCGAATTTTTTGCCACCAAGCCAATTAACAGCACTAAGCCAATCATTGAATAAATATTAAGCGAATGATTGGTGAGCCAAAGTGCAAATAGCCCGCCAATAATCGCCAGTGGCTGCGCCAGCATCACAATCATCGGCTGTATAAACGAGTTGAACTGGCTGGCCAGTACCATGTAGAGCAGCACAAATGCCAAAATGAAAATAAACGCAGTATTTTTAACGGTTTTTTGCATTTCTAAGGCCTGACCGGTGAGGCCAATGCGATAACCAGCAGGCAGCAAGTTTTTTGCTGCTTCATCCACTTTCTGGCTTGCTTCACCAAGTGGCATGCTGGGGTTGCTGTATAAGTTAGCCGCATATTGCAAGTCATAACGGCCAATCACGGCTGCCCCTAGTTCTTGTTTGAACGTCACAACAGAGTCGAGCCGTGTGAGTTCTCCGCTTTTTGTGCGCAGATAAATTTTGTTTACATCGGCAATTTGGCTGAAATCGCTATCTTTAGCTTTAAGGCGAATCTTGTAGCGCTGTCCATCACTAATCGCATCGTTATATTCGGCAATATCCAGCCCACCGGTAAATACCGTAATGGCGTTGGCAATGTCACTTGAGGTAATGCCTAGGCTTGCTGCGCGCACGCGGTCTACATGCATCACATATTGCGGTAAATCGAGCTGCATGTCTAAATCCACCTTGCCCATGCCCGGCGTTTCATTTAGCTTTTGTTGCAAGGCTAGCGAAAGTGCGCCAACTTGCTGTAGATTTGGACCAGTTAAATTAAATTGCAGCTTTTCTGAGCGTTGGCCGCGCACAATCGAAATGGCACTGGGCGCTGCCCGCACGCCAGGAATCTCATCAAATTTTTTGCGCAACGATTTAATAATGTCTTGTTGTTTCATGCTGCGCATTTCTTTAGGCTTGAGCGTCACAAACATCATGCCTTGATTCACTTGGCCTTGGCTACCCATGCCAATGGCCGCAAAGTAGCTGGCAATTTGGTCGCGATGCGGAGCTAATGCGTCTTCAATCAGTTTCAGTCGTGACTCTGTGTAATTGAGGTTAGAACCCAGTGGCGTTTTGATGTTGACCATGAAGCGGCCTTCGTCCATTTCTGGCACAAAATCTTTATCCAGATTTTTTAAAAAATAAGCACTGGATAGCACCACCAAAAGTGTCACAACAAGCACCAACCAGCGATGATATAGCACCACCGTCAAAAGATTATGATAGGCCAAATCCATATGATTGAAAAAACGGCCCAAGCTTAAGTAAATTTTATTTTGTTTGGGTTGCACTTTTAAGTAGTGTGCGCACAGCATAGGCGTAAGCGTGAGGGAGACAAGCAGCGACACCAATACACCAAAGGTGACGACAACGGCAAACGATTTAAAAAATTTGCCCATCATGCCTTCCATGAAAATCACAGGGGCGAAAATACAGACAAGCGCAGCGGTTGAGGCCAACACGGCAAATACTACTTCTTGGCTACCATTAATAGTGGCCTGCGTGCGAAAACGGCGTATCGCTTGCGGGTTATTTTGATCAGCCAGCGGAAGGGCAGTGCCGATTTCACCAGACATATGCCGCAATATACTTTCGCGCACCACAATGGCGTCATCCACCACAATGCCGATGAGTAAAAGCAGGGCGAGCAACGTCATGCTGTTAAAGGTGTAACCAGCAAAATACATGACCGCTATCGCGCCGAAAAGTGAAACAGGAATCTCCAAGCAAATCATCAGCGTTGAACTGAACGAGCGCATGAAAATTAGCACAATCAGCGCTGCAAACAGTGTGCCTTCCACCAAATGGTCTTGCAGTGTTTGCACCATTTCATGAATAAAATCAGCATCATTGGTCGAAATATCGAGGGTTAATCCAGGTGGCAAATTCGGGCGAATATCTTCATTTAACTTTTGATTCACGGCATCAATAATCGCCACCGTATTTGCGTTAGAAATTTTAACGATACCCAAGCCAATGGTCGGTTTGCCATTAAATCGTGCCACTTGACGGTTATCAGTAAGCCCATCTTCAATTTCAGCCACATCTTTGAGCCGAATGGGTGCGCCACTTTTGTAGCTAATGACTAACTCAGCCAGCGATTTTAAGTCATGAAATTCCAAATCGAGCTTAAGCAGTTGCTCAGCATGGCTGCCCACCAAAAAACCACCGGGCAATTGAATATGCTCTTTTTGAAAGGCCGTGGTTAAATCGCCTGCAGTAATTTTGTATGCCGCCATACGATCAGGGTTTAAGTTCACACGGATTGTGCGGTCACGTCTGCCACCAAGGCGCACTTCACCCACGCCATTGATGTTTTCTAATTTCTTTTTTATGACATTTTGTGCATATAGGTTTAATTGCTGCACCGTGCGGTCGCCATGCAGGGCTAGCCACATGATGGGCTGGGCATTGGTTTCCAGCTTTTGTACAACAGGCGGGTCTGCGTCATCGGGTAATCGGCGTAAGGTTTGATTCACCTTCGACTGCACCTCGTTAAACGCTACATCAATATTTTTTTCGAGCGCAAAAGTAATAGTGACGTTAGAAAAACCAGGCGAGGAAGTGGATTGAATATGTTCAATGCCGGGTGTGGTGTTGACGGCGGACTCGATTAAATTGGTGACGCTGGTGTCCATAATTTCAGGATTGGCACCACGTAAGGTAGTGCTGACTGAAATAACGGGTAACTCCACATTGGGCATGCGGTCAATCCCAATGCGGCCATAGGCAATGAGGCCAAATAGCACCAATAATCCTGAAATCATCCACGCGAGTACGTGGCGCTTAATGGAAAGCTCAGGTAGGGTCACGGTAAGTTTTTCTCAACATTGGCTTGTTGGGTAGAAGTTTTGACAGGCGTTTTGTCCGTTAAATAAGCGGCGCCATCCACGGCCACTTCTAATCCTGCTTCAAGACCATTGAGCACTTCAACCATGCCAGCCTTGCGTTCACCCGCTTGAATAATGCGCTGAAACGCTTTGTTATTTTGAATAACGTAAACCACCTCACCCGCAGGGCGTAGCACCACGCTTTGTTCTGGCACCATCAACACGCCGGTTTTTTCGTTCAAGGTCAGTTCCGCATTGATGCTCGCCCCTGCTTGCCAGTCCTGCACGTTTTGTACATCCGCTATCACATCGACCGAGCGATTATCCGCCATGATGAGCGGTTTAATTTCTTTTACCGTGGTGTTGACGATGGTATTAGAAGTTGGCGTACTCAGTTTAATTGGCTGACCGGGCTTAATTTTAACTGCAATGTTTTCAGGAAAAGGAATATGCGCGCGTAATTTTTGGTTGCCGATAATTTGCACAATCGGGTCGCCAGCACGCACATACTCGCCAGAGTCCACGATTTTCTTTTCTACTTTGCCATCGGCGGGTGAGTAAATTCGTGTTTTAGCGTTGGTGCTACTCGCACTCGCCACGCGAATTTTGGCCGCCTGAAGTTGCTGTTTTAGCGCGTTTTTCTGGGCTGTGGCATCATCGAGCGCATTTTTAGAAATAAAATTTTTATCCACCAATGTTTGGTTGCGTGCCACGTTGCGTTCTTGATTAGCAAGTAATACTTCAATTCGGGCCACTTCGGCTTGCGCTTCTTGGCGTGCCAAGCCCGAATCGGTGGCGTCCAGCAGGGCAATCAGCTGGCCTTTTTTAACGGTTTGGCCAACACTCACATCTACTTTAATAATACGTGCGGCAATTTCAGCAGTCACAGTGGGGTCAACCAAGCCTTCTAAAGTGCCGATGGCCTCTTCTGTAATGGCAAGCGTCTGAGTTTGCACTTGCGCTGTGGTAATAACGGGCGGGTTGCGCGCGGCTTTTTCTTCGGCATTTTTTGGTTTATTGCAAGCGGCGAGTACCGCTACTGCAGCCAACAAGATTAACGTGTTGTAAATTTTCATTTTTTTAACTTTGAATTGGATGATGCAATTTTAACCAATCAAAATAGGGGCCAGGGTCCCTTTTTCGATTTGGGGCAATATCTGAGTGCCCGATAATCGCCTGTATGGGGTAGATTTTCGTGAGCGCTGCAATTAATTTATTAAGTGTATTGTACTGTACGTCTTCAAAGGGTTCAAAGTCAGAGCCTTCCAATTCAATTCCGACCGAAAAATCGTTACAACGTTCCCGACCTTGCCAATTTGATACACCAGCATGCCAGGCGCGCGCCAAACAAGACGCAAACTGAATGAGGTGGCCATCACGCCGAATCAAAAAATGGGCTGAAACTTTTTGCGTGTAGATTTCAGCATAATAGGGGTGGTCATTTGGGTTTAGCTGGTTGGTAAATAGCTCGACAATGCCATTGCCGCCATATTGCTGGGGCGGCAGGCTGATATTGTGAATCACAATGAGCGCAATTTCATGGTTTGGCCGCACATCTTGGTTGGGAGAGGGGATGTAAACCCCGTTATTGGCAAAGCCAGCTTGACTGATTGAAATGACGGAAGATTCTAGTAAATGCATAGTTGCGGTAATTCTAGCAAACTCCTGTAAAATGCGCGTGTTAATAATTAGGCTAAAGGCAAGCTATGGTTTTCGCGACATTATTTTTAATGCTCATTGTGATTCTAATCGCAGCAGAAGTGTTTACCAATGCGCTCGAGCATTTGGGTGAAAAATTAGGTATTTCAGAAGGGGTAACGGGCTCACTGTTTGCCGCAGTGGGCACCGCACTGCCAGAAACCATGGTGCCGCTATTGGCGTTATTGGCCGGTACATCCAGCGTTGCGGTTAACGAAGAAATTGGCGTGGGCGCAATTTTGGGGGCGCCATTGATGTTAGCGACATTGTCTATTTTCTTGATGGCATTTTCTGTTTGGAAGCGACGCACATCAATCGGTCATCTTCGGCCTGAAAAAACGGGCTTGCTACGCGATTTAAATTTCTTTATTGCCGCTTTTGCCTTTGCAACCTTGGCGATGTTTGTGCCGCATCAGCACATTGTGGTGCGCTATGGGCTGGGTTTTGGCATGGTCATGATTTATTTTGTGTATGTCATGCTCACGCTGCGCGCATCCAAAGATTTGGTTGAAGACGGCCACGCCACCGAAGCCGATAGCGATATGTTTTTATGTAAATTAGGGCTGCCCAATAATATGGTGGTCATTATTGTGCAACTGGTATTGGGTTTAGCGCTGTTGATTGCGGGCGCCAAAGGCTTTATTCATGGCGTAGAAGAGGCGGCTTCTATTCTTGGCATTTCTGCTTTGCTACTTTCATTATTGATTATTCCAATCGCTACAGAATTGCCCGAAAAAGTGAATAGCATTTTATGGATACGCAAAGGTAAAGACACACTGGCGTTTGGCAACATTACTGGCGCAATGGTGTTTCAGGGTACATTATTGCCAGCCATCGGCATTATGCTCACGCCTTGGGAGCCGCGCAAAGAAGTGTTGGCCGGGGTAATTATTACCATGATTGCCGCCATTTGGCTGCGGGTGATGGCAACGCGTGAAGGTGGTTTGCGTGTTTGGCACATCGGCTTCAATGGCTTGCTTTATGTGACTTATTTAGCGATTGTTTTACTGTAGTTTTCAGCGAGATAAAGCATTTAAAATTTAAGCAATTTATCGCACAACCTTTTTCGATGCTCTGCGAGCCTTTATTTATAAAGCTCGCAGAGCATAAATTTTTTCTCGAGGAAATTTTGCTTAAAATATAAGCATTTTTAAGAAGGAATTTTTTGAAAAAAAGCGCGGCGTGCGCCAGCCTATTCTTCAGCTTCTAACTCATCTTCTAACGCGGTTTCGGCCTCTTTTGAAAGCCCAAGTTTTACCAAACGATAACGCAAGGTTCGAAAGCTCACGCCTAATAATTTGGCGGCAGCCGTTTTGTTTTGATTGGTTTTTTCAAGCGCCTGCAAAATAGCGCGTTTTTCAACTTCTTCAAGATACTCCGGCAGTTTCACATCAGGCGAAATATTTGGGTTGGTCGAAGGCAGTTTATGAAATTCATCACGCGGTACTTTTCTGCGCTCAATACGAATTTCTTCATGATGCATCAAGTCATCAATGGTAATCGTTTGTCCGTCACACATGGCGAGCGCGCGTTCAAGCATGTTTTCTAACTCACGCACATTGCCTGGAAAAGCCAGATTTGAAATGTAATCTTGCGTGGATTGCTCAATTTTTGGTGCATCAACACCTAGGTTTTTGCAAAGTTTTTCAAGTAATAAGTTCGCCAATAGCGGAATATCCACGGGCCGATCACGCAGCGCGGGCATTTTGAGCTGAATCACATTCAGGCGGTAGTATAAATCTTGCCTGAATTGGCCAGCTTCCATCATTTCAACCAAGTTTTTGTGTGTGGCACTGATAATGCGCACATCCACCGCTTCTTCAGCGGTACCGCCCACCATGCGGACCTTCTTTTCCTGAATGGCGCGTAATAATTTCACTTGCATGGGCAATGGTAAATCGGCCACTTCATCTAAAAACAATGTGCCGCCATTGGCGGCCTGAAACATGCCTTCTTTGTCTTGGTTTGCCCCAGTGAATGCGCCTTTTTTGTAGCCAAAAAATTCACTTTCCATTAAATTTTCAGGAATAGCCCCACAGTTCACCGCAATAAAAGCGCCTTCAGCCCGCGCGCTGTTTTTATGAATAAGTTTGGCCGCAAGCTCTTTGCCGCTACCTGATTCTCCACTAATGTACACGGGCGCCTGACTGCGTGAAAGTTTCGCAATCATGTGGCGTACATGCGTCATCGGCTCAGAATCGCCAATCATCTCTAAGGTGTCTGAAGGCGCGTGGCTGGTCTGCGGGGTGAGTTTGAGGGCAAATTCAATGACAGGGCGCAGTTGCTTGAGGGACAGCGGCTTACTTAAATAATCAAAAGCCCCAGCCTTGAGCGCGGCCACGGCGTTGTCGGCACTTGCATGTGCGGTAATCACCGCGACGGGCAGGCCAGCATGAAACTCATTGATATATTGCACCAGTTCAAGCCCAGTGCCATCGCCCATTTGCATATCGGTTAGGCAGAGCGAGTAGGGGCGCTGCGCGAGTAAAGTTTTTGCTTCTTCTAGACCGTTGGCGCTATAGGTGTCAATATCCATGCGCTCAAGCGTCATCACGAGCAGTTCGCGAATATCTGATTCATCATCGACAATGAGGCAAGTGTGTTTTTGAGTCATGCGATATTATGCCTTGTTTTAATTAAAACGATAACAATGAAACATTTTTTTACGCGCTTGCGCTAAGTAGAACTTTTCAATTGAATTAAAAATAAACTGCCTTGCGGCACCGCTTGGTATTTAAGTTGTGCACCGTTGGCCTCAGCCAGTTCACGTGAAATATATAACCCCAAACCGTTACCTGTTGATTTGGTCGTAAAAAAGGGCTCAAATAATCGCGGTAAATCCTGCTCTGAAATACCACTACCGTCATCGGTGATTTGAATATTAATGCCAGATTTACCGACACCTACACAGCCAAGTGATAAGCTGCCTACTTGTTTTTGGCTATGTTGCCAGCCATTTTTGCACAGGTTCCACAATATCTGGGTTAAATGGCGGCGGTCAAAAGTCACGTGATATTCACCAAGGGTCGGTTCCAGCAAAAAGTGCATGGTTGAAATGTTTTCAATAGCGCAGAATTGACTATAAAAATCTTTCAAAAATGTTCCCAATTCAATGTCCACTTGATGGGTGCGGTCGCGTCGATTGAGTTCAAGCACGTCTTTAATAATTTGGTCGATGCGCCCAATGTTATCTTCAACAATTTGTAGCACACGTGTGGTTGAAGGTGAGTTTTCGTCTTCCTGCAACAGTTGATTGGCATGGCTAATAGCACTTAACGGGTTGCGAATTTCATGCGCAATGTTGGCGGTTAATCGTCCCAGTGCCGCCAACTTGGTTTGCTGGGTTTTGGCTTGTAGCAGACTCCAATCCTGAATAAAAATCACCGCGCCCAAATCACGTTGCTGGCTAATAGGCATCAATCTCAATTTGAGCTCGCGGTTGCTAATCGTCACAATGGTTTCGCTACTTGCGCCAATAATATGCGCCCAGTGGTGAAATGCCGTGGCAATTTCCGGGGCAGCGGTATTGAGTGAAATCGGCCCTTTATTGCTGCTAGTAAAGCCTAATAAAGATTCCGCTTGTACATTATGGTGACGAATATCCAAATCTTCATTGACCACAACGACGCCATCTTGCATTTCTTGGGTGATAAGGGCATTCACTTGCGCTAGGTTTTTAAGGTCAATGCCGCGTGATGAAGCCAGCGCTTCACTTTGTTGCATGCGTTTGGCTAAACTATAAGCCAGCCAGGCCGTTGCAAAACAGCTCAGGCACAGCATTACGGTTTGCGTGTAGCTGCTGTTAGATAAATCTTTGATGACAATTTGATAACTTTGCTCAGTAAGTAAGCAAATGCTAGCAACCGCCGCATAAAACAAGGCTAAGCGGCCAGGGCTTACCAGGCTTGCAGTAACAATACTGATAATCAGCAATAACCCCAAGCCGCTTTGTGCGCCGCCTGCCGCATGCATAATGAGCGTAATGAACAAAATATCGACCAATACTTGCATGGGCAGTAAATATGGGTGCGCCGCAAATTTGAGTCTGCTGATAAAGAGTGAGATGAGGCTGAAAATAAAATAGCTGACGGATAAATTAAAAAATAACGGGTCAGTTTCTTTGTGCCAGCCAATTTCCTTACTCATTAACAGATAAAGGCCAATAAAAATAAGGCTCAAAACGAGCCTGAAAATATTGAGAATATTGACGGCGCGTACTTGTAATGGCAGCTCACTCTGTTTTGCAACAGTTTGATTTAAAAAAGAATTTAGGCTAAATTTTAAAATACTCATATTTTGGGTATGTGATTTTTGCTGCAATATATTTTACCATTGACTAAAAAGGCCTCTGACCTTGGCAGATGCACGGCGCAATGTGCGCACTGCACCATGTCTTCCACTTTTTCTGAAGTGTCATTACTAGCAGTTTCGCTTTGACTTTGTGCATCAGTTGCATTAGGTTTATTGGATGAACGAATATGACGTTTTACCCAATAGACCATCAACCAAATCACCAAGCCTAAAAAAATCAGTCGCCACATGGGGTATACTTTGTGTATTGAATTGGTATGATTGTATCTAAAGCGTCGCTTAGTGCAAAATATAAACCTGATATACTGCGATTGGCTGACAGGTTAAGTCAACAATAGAGTCGTAGATTTTGAAAGTATTCGCAATAAGCATTGATAACAAACATTATGGCAACTCCAATAGAGCTTTCTGATTTTCTTGCAGAGGTAGAACGTCGCGCCTACAAGCAAACGGTGTATGCCGTGCGGGATGATCATGCCGCGCTTGATATTGTACAAGATGCCATGATGAAGCTTGCTGAAAAGTATGGTGATAAACCTGCCGAAGAGTTTCCAATGCTCTTTCAGCGCATTTTACAAAACACCATGCGCGACTTTTGGCGACGCCAAAAAGTACGAAATTTATGGACTACTTTGTTATCATCTTTTGGCAGTCGTGAAGATGGCGATGATCATGATCCTCTTGAGACCATAGATGTAGAAGATGATAGCGATGAGCCTTCAGCAAGGCTTGAACGCAGCCAAACCATTCGACTGCTTGAGCAAGCGATAGAAAAGCTACCAACGCGTCAACGTGAAGCCTTTGTGTTGCGTTACTGGGAGGAGATGGATGTAGCTGAAACGGCGGCCATTATGGGCTGTTCGGACGGAAGCGTTAAAACGCACTGTTCACGCGCTGTTCATGCACTTGCAATTGAATTAAAAAAACAAGGATTAGAAAATATCGGCCTATCAGGCTTAATGTTAAGTAGCGACAGCTCAAAAGGCTAGGAGTATACGATGAAAGAAATGCAAAAAAAAATAAATGATGTAGGGGATGCACCCATTGATGCACAAGATGAAGCGCTTGTGCAGTTGGCGGCTGGTTTGTTAAAAGACCATGCCAATCATTTGAACGCCACGACCTTGCAAAAGCTAGCAAATGCCAGAGGTGCTGCGGTAAATCGCCTTACTTCTAGGCAGACTGGTGGCGTGAATCACAGTGGTGGCGTGCTAGCTTGGTTTGGGTCTGAATTTAGCGCCTATGTTGAGCAACATAAAATGTTGTCAGCTACTATGGTGATTAGTGCGTTACTAATAACGTTGTTTGCTGTACAGCAGTTGAGTGATAAAAATAATGCTGGCGTAAATTCATTGGAGCGTAGTGATGCGTTTTTGCTTGCTTCTGAATTGCCGCCAGAAGCATTTGCCGATAAGGGGTTTAATACATGGTTAGTTTCAAAAAAAGATTCAAATACTTAATATTTTTTGTCTTGCTCATCAGTGGGCAAGCAATGGCTGGTGAAAGTACGGTTTCTTGGGCAGAATTAAACGATTCACAAAAACAAGTATTAAATCCACTTGCTTCAGAATGGGACACACTTCGCCCGTGGCAACGAGAAAAAATGCTGGATATTGCACGCGATTATCCGAAAATGGATGCGGCAAAGCAGGCTTTGGTGCAAAAGCGCTTGGGTAATTGGAGCCGTATGACACCCTATGAGCGTGAAAATGCAAGAAAGAGCCACCAGCAATTTCAATCACTGTCAGCAGATAAAAAAAATGAATTACGAAAAAAATGGGTGGAATATCAAAAGCTACCTGAGTCAGAGCGCGCTCGGTTAAGAGCTGAGTCACCTGAGGTGTATCAAGATGCGGATTTAAATTAAATAAAGTTTGCCTGATATTTCGCCACAATAATGCTCGAGCATTCATCAAGCCCTCACCTGAAACAAGCCCCAAGCCTTTTAATACTTGGGGCTTGTTTCATATATGAGACACTTGTAGTGGCAGCGATACTATTTGCCAGTGCCTTTGTTTATTTATGGTTATTTGGTGAAGCCACGCATGGTTTAAAACGGTATGTGTTTCAATTTTACTTGTGGGCTACGGTCGGGGTGTATTTCATTTGGTGCTGGCATAAAAACGGCCAAACATTGGCCATGAAGACATGGCGATTAAAGTTATTCAATCAACATGCGCAGTTGTTATCATTTCAATTAGCAACATTGCGCTATGTACTCGCTACCGTGAGTTTGCTTTTTTTGGGTTTAGGTTTTATTTGGGCGGTGCTAGATAAAGAGCATCTATATTGGCATGACCGCTATTTGAAAAATAAGCTGGTATCCATTAAACAAAGCTGAGTGATAATTCGTAAATAATCACCTACGTTCAACAAAATAGAGCATCGTGAGCGCTGCTATTAGAAACAGCACGGTGGGCATCATCGCACTAAATAGCGGTGGCCAATCGTTGAGCAACCCTAAATGCGCAGAAACACGATTTAATACCTGATAAGTTACTCCCAGCATGATACCTAAGAAAATTTTGTTACTTGCTCCTCCCGCCCGTTGTTGAACAAAGCCAAATGGGAGCGCCAATAAGACCATTACAATACATGCTAGCGGGTAGATCATCTTGGCCCATAGCGCCACTTCATAGCGGGTTGTTTTTTGTTTATTCAGGCTTAAATGTCGAATGTATGAATACAAGTTTAAGGCGGACATTTTTTCTGGCATGATCAGTAGCACATTTAGAAGTTCTGGGCGAATGAGAGACTGCCAGTTAACTTCAGCAAATTGACGCACTTCTACAGCGTTGGCGCTGAAGTTGGTTTCGGACACATCAGACAGTAGCCATTCTCCGCGAGAATATTCACCGCGCTTGGCGTTGCGTATTTTGACTAGTTTGGCATTCTCGTCAAATTCATAGATGTGGAGGTTCAGTAAGCTGGTATCGGGTAATACCTCTTCGGCGTTGATAAAATTATTGCCGTCTTTTACCCATAGGCCCGACCGAAATTCTTGCGCAACCACTGAATCAGTTGCTTTGATTCTCATGCGTTGCGCCATTTTTTCACTGATAGGTGTAATCATTTCACCTATCAAAAAGGTAATTAAAGTAAAAACCAAGCTAATTTTTAAGAGCATGACGGCAATGTTGAAGATGGACAGCCCGCTGACTCTTAAAATTATCAATTCTGAGTAGCGTGAAAGCAGGCCTAACGTTAGCATCGTACCAACCAGTACGGCCACCGGTATCACCTCGTAAACGTGGCCTGGCGCACTAAGTAAAACAAACAATAACACCTGCCCTAAGCCATAATTACCTTTTCCTAACGCGTCTAATTCCTGAATCAAATCAAAAAAGGAAAACATGGCAATCAGTGCCAACATCACGAGCAGGATATTGGCAACAATTTCTTTTAGTAAGTAATGGTGAATAATTTTCATGCTTTTTGGTTAAGTGCGTTTAAGTTTGCCCCAAGCCTTAATCATAAATGTAGGTAGTAATGTGAGTTGCTGCATGCGGCGATAGACCATGTAGATGGCTACCGACCCAAAAATAAAGTGGACGGGCCATAAACCGACAATGCCGCTTATCTTATCTTGAGCAATCCATGCCTGAATAATACTTAACAAGTTAATGTATAAAATATAGATGATGATGGCGAGCGCAAAGTTAGCTGAGCGTCCCGCGCGTGGGTCAACAGCGCTTAATGGAATCGCCAAGATTGCTAGTATCAGGGCTGCAATAGGCATGGATAAACGCCACTGTAGTTCGGCAATGTTTGCATTGTTAGAGTTTTTTAAGAGATCAAAGCTTGAAATGGACTGGGTGGTTGGTGCATCTCGCTGTGCCTCTACGGCTTCAACGCGAATAGCGTATTTTTCAAACTCCGTTGTTGAGTATTCAGCCGTACCGCGCACGCCTTGATAACGCCTGCCATTTTGCATGAGCAGAAAATTGTCTCCATTTTTTTCCACAAGACGACTGCCTTTTGCTGCGACGATAATGCCTAGTTTTTCATGTTGAATAGATTGTACGAAGATATTTTTAACAACATTGCCCAGTTCATCAAAGCTTTCTACAAAAAAGACCCGGTCCGCATGGGCCGACTCTTTAAAAACCCCGGGGTTAATTGTGGATAAGTCGTCACGACTTTCAAGTTGAACGCGATAATCTTCAACTTTATTGATGGCCCACGGCGTGACGAAAAAACTCAGTAAAGAGATGATGATGACGATGGGGATTGTGAAGTTGAGAATAGGGCGAATTAAGCTGTTGGTACTTAAGCCCGCGCTAAACCAAATGACCATTTCAGAGTCTCTATACCAGCGTGAGAGCGTTAAGAGGATTGCTAAAAACAAGCTTAAAGACAGCAACATGGGTAAAAATCGAATCATGTTGAATCCCAGCATGGTGGTAATTGCGTCGTTGGGGATAATGCCTTTTGCGGCGTGACGTATTAAAAACCCTGCACGTTGTGCAATAACAATGCCCGTTAATATAAGAAAAGCGCCAGCAGCACTTGCACTTAATTCTTGAATGAGAGAACGCTTAAAAAGCATATTGATGGGTGGTTTAATTGATGTTGAAGAGCAGTATATGCACGGTTAGTTTATTTACAACTTTGAAATGCGTGTAAAACACGCGATAATTTAACTTAAATCAAATCACTAGGATTGTAAACCATGAAATTTAGCATAAAAAACGGTAGTGCGGCGAAAGAGCTTAACGATTGTGTCATTTTAGGGGTGTACGAATCTCAGGAATTATCAGCTGCAGCAAAGCAGGTGGATGCTGTAGCCGAGGGTTTTTTGACAAAAATATTAAAGCGTGGTGATTTTGATGGCAAATTAGAATCCACCTTAATGCTGCACGACGTAGCAAATGTCGCAAGTGCGCGCGTAATGCTGGTAGGTTTAGGTAAAGCGGCAGGATTTACAGAAAAGCAATATTGCAAGGCCGTGCGCGCTTCACTCAAAGCTTTGGTGAAAAGTGGCGCAAAAAATGCTGCCACTTTTTTAGCTGAATTAACGGTTAAAAAATTAACCGCAGAGCGTAGGGTGGCGTTGCTGGTTGAAGCAACATTAGATGCGCACTATCAATTTGATGCAATCAAAAGAAAGAAAGAAAAAGCAGACACGAAAAATATCCAGCTTAGCATGGATATCAGCGTGGCTGAGACGAGTGAAATCGCTCAAGCAGTTGCAGGTTTGGTCTATGGTGAGGCCGTTGCGCTTGGGGTCAGTTTGGCAAAAGATTTAGGTAATTTGCCCCCAAATGTTTGTAATCCAACTTATTTGGCAGAACAGGCGCTGGGGTTGAGTCAGCAATATGGGTTGCAGGTAGAGGTGTTAGAGCGCGAGGCGCTTGAGAAATTAGGCATGGGTTCATTTTTAGGTGTGTCGCAAGGCAGTGAAACGCCTCCCAAATTTATCATCATGCAGCATCTCAAAGGGAGTGTGGGCGAAAAACCAGTCGTGCTGGTAGGTAAAGGAATTACGTTTGATACCGGCGGTATTTCATTGAAGCCAGGCGCTGAAATGGATGAGATGAAATATGATATGTGTGGTGCCGCAAGCGTGTTAGGCACCTTTAAAACAATTGCAGCGTTAGACTTAAAGTTAAATGTGATTGGGCTTATTCCAACCTGTGAAAATATGCCAGATGGCCGCGCGACGCGCCCAGGCGATGTACTGACAAGTATGTCAGGGCTGACGATTGAAGTGCTGAATACTGATGCAGAAGGCCGCCTGATTTTGTGTGATGCACTGACTTACGCCGAACGTTTTGAGCCGAGTGTGGTGGTCGATATTGCGACCCTCACTGGTGCTTGTGTCATTGCGCTTGGTCACCATGCAACGGGCTTATTTAGTAACCAAGACGCGCTGGCGCACGAGTTACTGCGCGCGGGCGAGGCGGCCTTAGACCGCGCTTGGCACATGCCCATGTGGGAAGAATATCAACCGTTACTGGAAAGTAACTTTGCCGATTTAGCCAATATCGGCGGGCGCGCTGCAGGGAGCATTACCGCCGCTTGTTTCTTATCACGCTTTGCTGAAAAATATCATTGGGCGCATTTGGATATTGCAGGTACTGCCTGGAAATCGGGTAAAGAAAAAGGGGGTACCGGTCGTCCAGTGCCGCTTTTAACAGCATTTTTAGTGAATCGCGCAAATCAATAATTTTCGGGTGATATTAGCAATATGACGCGCGTAGAGTTCTATTTTAATGTGGCTGATAAATTAGCAAAATCGGCTGAGCTTTGTGAAAAAGCCACGAATAAAGGCCGCCAGCTAACTTTATTGACGCAAGATGAGCAAATGAACAGCGCGCTGCAGCAGTATTTGTGGCAACATTCTGCAACGAGTTTTTTAGCAAATGCGAAGGCAACTGAAGCACACAGTGCGTTTTCAGCTATATTGCTTGATTGTTCAGGCGAAAATTTGCAGCAAGACGATATTTTAATTAATTTACAGAATCAGCATCCGCCATTTTTTAGCCGCTTTAGGCATTTGGTGGAAATTGTGGGTACAGACGAATCCGACAGAATTGCTGCACGGCAGCGCTTCAAGTTTTATAAAGATCGTGGCTATGCAATTAAAGCAACAGATGAAAAAACAGGTGAAGTAAAGGACTGGAAATGAAAGAAGATGATATTCCTGTATTAACTGAAATTGCGGGTGCAGATAAATCCTCAGCAAAGTCGATTCCATTATCCCCCAATTTAATTGCAGAAATTATTGCGAAAATCAGACCGCATTTAGAAGATGAGATTGAAAAATCTGTCATACCAAAACTCAGAAAAAAATTGCAGGAAGATATTTTAGAAAACTTGCATAATGAGTCCGCGAATATTCAAAAGGCCAATCAGGCCTATCTGGCAAGTGCGTTGAGTCAGCAATTTGAGCAGCAATTAGCCCGCTTAGATAAACAGTTTGAAGCGATTCAACTGGAAAAAGAAAGTGCATTAAAATCTTTTGTAAGCAATGAATTAGCGAATGCCCAACGCGCTAGCCACGACTTTTTATCTGAAACGATTTACGCCGAGTTGGAGCAAACGCAGCAAACACTTGCCGCGCACATCAAACAAACGGTGAATCAGGAGCTAAGCCAGGCGGTTACTAGCGCAGAGCAATCATTATTGGCGAACACCGCGAATTTTGTGGATAAAACCAAAGCGGATTTGGCAACAGAATTACCGGCAATGTTGCACCACAGTGCTGCAATTGTTAAAGCCGATATTGAACAAACGTTAAATGAACTGCAAGTACAAGGCATTGCAACGGTGCAGGCAAACCTCACGCAAGCCCTACCTGCCATGGAGCAGGGGTTGGCCGAGCAATTGCAAGCAAAACTAGCCAGCTTGGAAACCCTCACGGTGGAAAACGCAACAGATAGTTTGCAGAGCAAAATTGCGCAATTAAATGAAGATATTCTTGCCGAACGTCAAACGAACCTGCCGACCGAACTGGCCGACATCTATCATCAGCTGACACAACAAACGCACTCAGAACTCAGCGTGTTTTTAGATGCCCTGCAGGTAGAATCGCAACAGGCGCTTGAGCAAAAATTGGGCGATACTTTCCCTGCGCTTTATCAAGGCCTATCGAATGAGTTGAGTGCAAGCTTGCGCGAAGACTACATGACGATGGCAGCTGAAGCCAAAAATGAATTTAAGCGTGGATTAACTGCCGAATTGCCTGAAGTGGAGCAGGCGCTCGATAACAAAGTGCATGAGATTTTAGATGCGGAAGTGCCCCGTATTGAAGAAACCTTAACCGCTAACATCAAAGCGGAAATTGGAAAAATGGTGGAATCGGTACGCTTGGTTTTTCCAAAATAAAACCTTAAATTTTCACCGAGAAAAATTTAATGCCCTGAGCGCCTTTATTACCACAGGCATAAGTGCTGCTAATCATGCAAGCATGAAGCATTACTAATTATAGGGCTTTCAGGGCATCGAAAAAAGGTTTGTACTCAATATCCGTTAAAAATGCGCTTAATTTACGGTATAAAGTACGTGAAATTTTCCTTGCGCCGTAGGGTAGCTAGGCACTAATCAGTTTCTGATAATCTTCACTTGAAAGCAGTTGTGCTTCAACATTGGCCTCAAGCGGCTTAAATTTAAAAATCCAAGCCTCATAAGGTTTATCGTTAATGCGCTCGGGCGCGTTGATTACTTCTACATTGATTGCAACGACTTCGCCATCTACCAACGCGTGTAGGTCAGAGCCCGTTTTCACCGATTCAACCAAGCCGCAGGGTTGGCCTGCAACGAGTTTTGTGCCGACTGCCGGTGCATCAACAAACACAATATCGCCTAACAAATCCTGCGCATAGTCGGTGATGCCTGCCTGCCATGAACCGTCAACATCGGCTTGTGTCCAAAGGTGTTCTTTACTGTAGTGTAGTGTTTTTGGAATAGACATAATTTAAGTTTTAATTTAGCAGGTGAATATAGGTTTTATTGTAATCCGAAACACCCAGTTTGGCGTTAAAATTAAAGATGTAGTCAAAGTATGATGGTTTTTATAGCGTTCATCGGGAAAATTGTAAATATTTGATGACAAAGTTAAAGTTTAATTATAATATTCCGACATAACTATATGTACCATAAGAAAATTTAGGGGGTTATATGCGTAAATTTACACTCATTTATTTAGCTTTCATGCTAGCCCTCACCCCGTTGGCTTCATTGGCTGCGTCTAAACAAAAGCAAAAAAATGTAGCATCCAACGCTAAAGTCAGCAACGCAAAATATACGTTGAATAAAAACGTCACTGGCAAATATAAGTTAACTAAGCATAGCCCTAGTGCAAAACTTAAAGGCAGTAAGTTAAATGCATCACGTAAGTCAAACATGCATGTGAAATTGCGTAAACCTGTTTATGTTCAACCTACAGAAACCTTTGAAGATTTATATGACGGCAATGGCCCACTGCAATTAGCTTCTGCCAAGGCCTTGGTCATCAATCAATACACAGGCGAAGTGATTTACGAAAAAAACACCAAAGAAGTGACACCCATTGCCTCTGTTACCAAGCTGATGACCGCGATGGTAGTGTTAGATGCAAAACTGCCGATGGATGAAGTCCTGTATATCTCTGAAGACGACATTGATTATCTAAAAGGTACACGCTCACGCTTAAGCGTAGGCACTGCCCTCACGCGTGCAGAATTGTTGCGTTTGGCGTTGATGTCATCTGAAAATCGTGCCGCTTCAGCGCTGGCACATAATTATCCAGGTGGTATCGATGCATTTTTGCGCGCTATGAATCGCAAAGCGACTTCGCTCGGCATGCGGTCAACTAAGTTTTATGACGCAACTGGCTTGGACAGCAACAATGTTTCAACCGCTGAAGATTTAGTCAAAATGGTCAAAACTGCTTATTTGTATGATGAAATTCGTCAGGAATCGACCACCGCTTCACAAGAAATGAGTTTACTCAACCATGATTACCCGGTGAATTTTGTGAACACCAATGCGCTGGTGCGGGCTGGTGAATGGATGATTGGTCTATCTAAAACGGGTTATATTAGTGAAGCGGGACGTTGCTTGGTGATGCAAGCTGAAATTTCTGGTCAATCGCTTATTATTATTTTGCTGGACGCGGCTGGAAAATCTACAAGAATTGGCGATGCCAATCGAGTGCGCAAATGGGTAGAAAATAATAAAACCGAAGTACTAGGTGAACACGTAAGCGGCTAAAAACCAACAAATTAGACTGCAACCTTTTTCGATGCCCTGTGAGCCTTATAAATAAAGGCTCTCAGGGCATTAAATTTTCCTCGGCACAAAAAGCATGAATTAAAATTAATTTTCAATGCTGTCATTAGCCAGATGTTAGATAAAAAAAACGGCGCAAGCGCCGTTTTTAATTTTTACCAATATTCAGAATTTATTCTTTAGCCGGCTTTTTAGCGACAGTTTTTTTGCTTACTTTCTTAGCGACCGTTTTTTTAGTGACGGCTTTTTTAGTCGCCCCTTTTTTTACGGCTTCTTTTTTGGTGGCTGGTTTTTTAGCCACTACTTTCTTTGCCGTTGTTTTTTTAGCAGGCGCATCTTTGAGTGCTTTAGCATTGAGCAGTTCTATCGCTTCTTCTAAAGTAAGCGCTTCTGGTTCTACACTTTTTGGCAAAGTAGCGCGAATTTTTGCATGCTGAACATAGGGGCCATAGCGTCCGGCATAGATTTCAATGCGGCCTTCGCCTGACGGATGCGGCCCTAAATCGGCAATGGGTGCTGGCCCACTATGTGCTTGCGCAAGCAGGGTGACAGCCCCTGCAAGGTCGATCGTAAAGACGCTTTCAGTTTTTGGAATCGACTTAAATTTACCATCATGATTCACATATGGCCCAAAACGACCAATATTTGCCACAATTTTTTTGCCAGTTTCCGGGTGTTGGCCTAAATCGCGCGGGAGTGACAGCACCATTTTTGCGGTTTCTAAACTCATGTCAGCCAGTGAAATCTCTTTAGGCACACTGACGCGCTTCGGTTTCTTTTTGTCGCCCTCAATGACTGCGCCAAGCTGTAAATATGGGCCGTATGGGCCGTTCATGAGCATAATTTCTTTGCCAGTTTCATCGTCGCTGCCAATGATGATGGGGTCAGCACCTACCGCTGCTTCGCCACCGATACTGCGTTTGTAGTCACACTTAGGCGTGTCGTTATAGCCCGTACAGCCAATAAAACTGCCATAGCGGCTGAGTTGTTTTTGTAGCGGTTTGCCACATTTTGGGCAAGCCTCGTCAATTAATTCGTTGCCAGGGCGGTCTACATCGGCTTTGCTGAGTAATTGCTGGTTAAATCCATGCCAGAATTCATCCATGACCGGTATCCACTCGCGGTCGCCTTCAGCAATCTCATCGAGTTCATTTTCAAGATTAGCAGTAAAGTCGTAATCCACATATTTTGTGAAATGCTCAGTTAAGAACTTATTCACCACCCGACCAACATCTGTTGGCTTAAAGCGTTTTTTATCGAGTATCACATACTCACGATCTTGCAGTGTGCTAATAATGCTGGCATAAGTTGATGGGCGGCCAATGCCGTATTCTTCTAAGATTTTAACCAAGCTGGCTTCACCATAGCGTGGTGGTGGCTCAGTAAAATGTTGCTCCCCGTAAATTTTTTCTACGGTCAGTACTTCGCCAGTTTCAAGGTGCGGTAATTTGGCTTCGGCCTCTTCTTCCTCGTCATCAGTGCCTTCCATATACACCGCGATAAAGCCCGGAAATACCAATGTTTGGCCAGAAGCACGGAATAAATTAGCATCACTGCCAACACTTAAATCAACACTCACCGCATCAAACTTGGCAGGTGACATTTGGCAGGCAAGCGCCCGTTTCCAAATCATTTCGTATAACTTGAACTGCTCATCGGTTAAGTATTGGCGCACGCTAGCAGGGGTGCGGTTGATATCGGTCGGGCGAATCGCCTCATGTGCTTCTTGCGCACTTTTTGATTTTGTTTTGTAGGCAATGGCCGTTTTTGGCAGATATTCAGTATCGAAATTCTTTTTCACATAATCACGAATTTGCGCAATTGCCTCAGCCGCAATGCTAAATGAGTCTGTACGCATGTAAGTAATTAAACCCACTGTGCCGTTGCCAACGTCCATGCCTTCATAGAGTTGTTGGGCGATGCGCATGGCGCGCGAGGTTGTGAAACCAAGCTTACGTACCGCTTCTTGTTGCAGGGTTGAAGTGGTGAAAGGTGCAGCAGGGTTACGGCTGCGTTGTTTTTTCTCTACCCTTGAAACAGTGGTTTTGCCAGCGCTTGCAAGTAATAATTTACCGACAATATCATTTTGCTGGTCGTGGTTGATAACGGTAAATTGCTCTACCTTTTCATGGTTGAGCTGAATAAGTTTTGCGCTAAAGCCGTGGCTGTGTTTGAGCGCATCTAAATGAATAGACCAATATTCTTGAGACTTAAAAGCCTCAATTTCTAACTCACGCTCAACAATGAGCCGCAGCGCCGGGCTTTGCACGCGCCCAGCCGATAAACCACGGCGGATTTTTTTCCATAACAATGGCGATAAATTAAAGCCAACCAAGTAATCGAGCGCACGGCGTGCTTGTTGCGCATTGACCATTGGCATTGAAATATCACGCGGCTCCGCAATGGCGTGTTCAACCGCTGTTTTAGTAATTTCATGAAACACAACGCGTTTCATGAGCTTATTTTTAAGTAGATTTTTAGACTTTAATATCTCCGCGATATGCCAAGAGATTGCCTCACCTTCACGGTCCGGGTCGGTTGCGAGGTAAATGCTGTCTGCACTTTTGACGGCTTTGGCAATGGCGTCCACATGTTTGCTATTGCGCTCGATAATATCGTACTTCATCGCGAAGTCGTGTTCGGTATCTACAGCGCCATTTTTGGGAATCAAATCACGCACGTGTCCGTATGAAGCTAAAACCTCAAAGTCGCTTCCAAGATATTTTTTAAGCGTTTTAGCCTTGGAAGGGGATTCAACAATTAACAGTTTGGACATGCAAGCCTAGGAAAATGAATGTTTAAAAGGGCTGGAATACGGTGCTACGTTGTCTGTAGCTTGGATAATAGCAAGGTCAATAGCTAAAAGACAACACGTTACCGCGCATACTACGCAAATTTATTGAAATATTTGTAACATTATGTATTTCTAACAAATTCGATGCGTGTGCCAGCAGTGTTATTAATGCTCAGTGCTGCACCTTCGTTGGCGATGTCGCCGAATAACGGATCTTCATCTTCAGGTTTGGCTTGGCTTAAATTTTTAAAGTCATAAAGATTAAAGTCGGCCAAGTGAGAAGGTTCAACATTACCAATGGCACGAAAAATATTATTAATGCGGCCCGGTTGTTCGCGCTCCCAACTATGAAGCATTTCCTTGACTTTTTGGCGTTGTAAATTTTCTTGACTACCACATAAATCGCAAGGAATAATTGGAAAGTCCATTTGCCGCGCGTAGCTGGCAATATCTTTTTCGCTGCAATATGCTAATGGGCGAATGACAATGTTTTGTTTATCATTGGTGGAAAGTTTAGGCGGCATGGCTTTCATCTTTGCACCAAAAAATAGATTCAAAAATAACGTCTCTACAATGTCATCACGGTGATGGCCCAGCGCGATTTTATTTGCACCGAGTTCTTTGGCCGTGGTGTAAATCACGCCACGGCGTAATCGTGAACAGAGTGAGCAGGTGGTTTTACCTTCAGGGATTTTTTCTTTCACGATAGAGTAAGTGTCAGCTTCAACAATGCGGTAGTCAACGCCCAGTTTTTCAAAATAGGCGGGCAAAATATCAGCCGGAAAACCGGGTTGCTTTTGATCAAGATTCATCGCAATCAACTTAAAGTCAATGGGCGCGCGCGCTTGCAGTGCCAGTAATAGCATGAGCATGGCGTGAGAGTCTTTGCTTATTAGCATAACTCTGTAAGCTAATTTTGCAAAAAACTCTATAAAATCATATAGAAAATAGATATACATGTTTACATATTAATATAAATGTTAACTTTCGGTAAATTTTCACATCAATGTTTACATTAATGATGACCTAAATTTGACAAAGAAGGGTAATAAATTATTATTTGTTTTATTTATATAAGGAACTGGTGGATATCTCCAGTGCCGCTATTGTGCACTGGTGATACTCTCCAGTATGATATTGAATGACACAAATAATCGAATCTAAATTGTATGCCCCATCTTTTTCTGGGCATGAAACCTTTCCACTTCGTCAATTGTGGCTTAAAAAGGTTTTTAACCAAAAAGACTCAGACAACATTGTACACAAAGAAGTATTTTTAGATGAAGCCGCAATAGCCCGTTTTGGTGTTGGTAAAAATATGGTTGCGTCTAACTCCAGTTGGTTTTATGCTGATTGCAAATTGACCGATGGTGTCGATACAGTCACATCAACCTACCTATTATCAATGTCATCTCAAATTAAAGATTTAATCAACAATCCGCTTATTAGTATTAAATCAATTTATCTTGTGTCGCCTCCCTATCTCAACCGAACAGAATCTTGGAGCATGAGTCCGCTCAACAAACTAAGCGTTGGGAAGGTGTCGTATGAAGATTACGAAAGTAATATTGAAATTTATGAACTGAAAAGTGGTGAAATACTTTACTCATCAAGTGACATTGATAGCCATGAACAGGTTGAAGATATCCAAGTTGTTTATAGTTAAATCTACAACACAGAATTTAATCTAAGCGACCCAATAAGCTGCAAGTTTTCTCACAAAAGCTGCAATTAAAGATCCGATATGTTGCAACTGCGTATTGCTGTGAAAAAAGCCACTAATTACTATTTCAATAAATCCACGTGTTATTACGTTTAATTGCCACTATAAGGTACTTGGTTCAAGGGCTACTTCCGGCCCATAGCGGACATAAGCTGCAACTATTTTTGAAAGTGCTACTGAAAAACTAGTTCAATTCTAATCTAGAATTTCGTAAGCGCCAATTTCTCCCCACATTACAACCTATTTAGATTTAGTTGATACTACCTCTGACTAAATTTAGTAGGTGGTTATATGCAATCAGAACAAAATACAAAAAGATGGTTTGATCATATCGAGGCTTGGCAACAAAGTGGCATTAATCAATCAGAGTATTGCCGCCGTCATAAATTATGCATTAAGTCATTTTCAAGCTGGAAATTGAAACGGACTAAGCTGTCACAGGAAACCTTAAAAACTTCTGATGCTGACATCCCAGTGTTTACTTCATCATCAGCATCTATGCCATTAATTCCAGTTGCTATCTATGAGCAAATGGGGGCTGTCACAGAAACAGAACCTAATGCACGAGAACCATTAAGTTCTGGCTTTTCTGGTATTACCCTTATTTTCAAAAATGACTATCAAATATCGCTAGCTATTGGCTTTCATCCAGCTACATTGAAAAATGTACTACAGGTATTTGCCGAATAATCATGTTTGATATTGTTGCTCAACAGGTTTGGTTAGCACCTGGTGCTACTGACATGCGTAAATCAATCGATGGCCTTGCTGGTATCGCCCAATTGGTCATTAAACAAGATCCCCTTGCTAGGCATCTATTTGTATTTTGCAACAAACATCACAATCGCCTCAAAATTCTCTATTGGGATCAGAACGGTTTTTGGTTATTTTACAAACGCCTCGAAAAAGGCAGGTTTAAATGGCCATCCACTAACAATGATCCCATCTGTATTACACGTCCTCAGCTTGCCTGGTTACTACAAGGGTTGTCCATTGAACAGAAGCAGGCGCATCGACCACTCCCAGTTAAAATTGTTGCTTGACACAATATGCCACTTAGTGGCATATTGTGAGCAATGCATCGAATATTCAAAACACGTCATTTTCATCGTTGGATGAGCAAAACTGATCTTAGTGACCAGTCTCTTTGCTATGCAATCTCAGAAATGATAGAAGGTTTGGTGGATGCACACTTGGGAGGTAGTATAGTCAAGAAGCGGGTTGCTGGGCGCGGTAAGAGTAGCGGTGCAAGAACGATTGTTGCCACAAATTTCGGTAATCATTGGTTTTTTCTGTACGGATTTGAGAAAAATGTACGTGCTAACATTACCGATAATGAGCTAGACGCTTTAAAAGAAATCGCAACAGACTTACTAGCTTTAAATGATGACGCGCTAACTTATGCCGTTGCCCAAGGGAAATTGTTGGAGATATATTATGACCACTAAACGTATTGTTAAAAGCTCAATATTAGAGGCTGTCCATGAGACAGCACAGGATCTACTCGAACTAGATTTTATTAATAAAAATAGAATGCAACAGTACGATGCCATGTGCCTGCAACCGATCCCTGATTACGATCAGGTAAAAATTCGCGCATTGAGAGACCGCTATAAGCTTAGTCAGTCTGCATTTGCTATTGTTCTCAATACCAGTCCCTCAACTATACGCAAATGGGAAGTTGGTGATAAGCACCCTAGCGGCCCTTCACTTAAATTACTCAATCTTCTAGACCGCAAGGGTCTAGAAGTATTGATCTAGGGTAGATATCAATAGATGCCTAATCAACCACTTTTGCCTGAAATGAGCGATGAAGAGGCAGAAATGCTTGATAGATTGTTTAACCCTAAGACTCATGGTGAAGTACGTGTTGAAAAAGATGAAAGAAATAATCAGTTAATAGTCAATTGGTACGACGAAGGACTCTCTTCCTACAGCCATATGAATATGGAAACACGCAATGAAATTTATAGCGCCCAAACCTTCTTAAGGTTACATAAAGATTTTGTTGTTCTGGCAGATAGGTCTAAAACTCTTGAGCAAGAAAATGAGTATCTCAAAAACCAGGTAGCACTATTCAAACACAAAGAGTTTGGCGCAAGCTCAGAGCAGCTAACTTCACCTACAATCGAAGTGGAAAATGTAGCAAATGATTGTGTTGGAGTGAGCCTATCTGCAACAGACTTAGCCAATCAAGATAAAAAGCCAAGGCTAGTCTCAAGCAATGCTGGAAGAAAACCACTACCAGCACACCTGCCGCGAGAAAGAGTCGAATACAAACTGCCACCAGAAAAACAAGTCTGTGAATGTTGTGCAGGCAAGTTGCATGAGTTTGGTGAAGAAATGACCGAGCGACTAACTGTGATTCCTGCACAATATAAAGTAATTCAGCATGTAAGGCAGAAATATGTTTGCCGTAACTGTGACAAATTCACAGTTGCTGAGGGTTCAAAATCATTAATACCTGGCAGCAGCTACAGTAGCCCAGAATTTTTAGCAGATGTTGCAGTAAAGCGATACCAGTTTGGTCTGCCATATTATCGCCAAGAAACAATATTTAATCATGCAGGATTACCTTTCAATCGCACTACATTGGCGAACTTGATGATTGGTTGTGTAGATAAGTTGCAACCACTGTATGCAGTACTGAAATCTGAGTTACGTAATCAAGATATCATTCACGCAGATGAAACCAGTTTCCAAGTACTTAAAGAGACAAATCGCCTACCTCAATCAAATTCATATGCGTGGATGTATTGCAGTGCTGCAAAAGCAAATAAACCTGTAGTGCTATTTGAATATCAAGCTACAAGATCTGGTAGTCACCCAGTGAAATTTCTAACTGGAGATGATAACAATCGATTTGAAGGTTATTTATTAACAGATGGATACTCTGGATATAACAATATAGCAGGAGTGACAAGGGTTGGTTGTATGGCTCATGTCAGGCGAAAGTTTGACGAAGCTCTCAAAATATTACCTATAGGAACTGAAAACTCTTATGCTCACCAAGCAATGAGATTGATTGGTAGTTTATACGCTATTGAGCGAAAAATTTCAGAACAACCACCTGAGGTTAGGTACAAGATTAGGCAAGCTGAAAGCCTGCCAATTTTGCTTGAGATGAAACAATGGTTAGATAAATTGTATCCCGATGTTGTACCAAAGAGCTTACTAGGTAAAGCGATAAACTATGCGCTCAGTCAATGGCGTTACGTATCAAAGTACGTTGAGGATGGTAGACTAGCTATTGATAACAATATCGCAGAGCGTGAAATTAAGGCCTTTGTTATTGGCAGGAAAAACTGGCTATTCGCAGACAGTACCGATGGCGCGGAAGCAAACGCTGTGATGTATAGCTTGGTGCAAACGGCTATCGCGAATGGAATAGAACCATATAGGTATCTATGTCATGTATTTGAGCGCATGCCATATATGAAAAATTCTAAAGATGTTGAATCACTATTGCCATGGAATGTAAGGTTTGCGGAAAATGAAAATTTAAGAATTGCAGCTTAAAAATTTGCATTATGAGAGTACCTTTAAACTTAGAGTAATTCGGGATCGCCTTAATGATCCGTTTGAGCGCTAAATAAATATTTACATCATTTGAAAAAGTGTTATTGTTATTTTTATAAGCTACGTTAATCGAGTGAAAAAACGTAGCGCCGTCTGGGAAACTGGATGTCACCTGGAGTGGCTAGGTGCGAAAGCACTGAGAGAGTCTCGCATGCAACGATCACTTCGGTGGTCGTTGCTTTTTCGCTTTACATAGTTTTCCCTTAACGACTGCTGAGGGGGACAAAGTGGCTATTCCATTTTTGTGAATTGATCTCTATAGACTATCCAAAGCAGACGTTCAAAATACACTAGATATTGATTAAATAATTGTATTACCTCAAACGTAATGCATTGGTAATCACAGATACAGAACTCAAACTCATGGCTAGAGCTGCAATCATCGGTGATAGTAACCATCCTGTCAGTGGGTAAAGCAGGCCAGCCGCCAAAGGTACACCTAGTGAATTGTAAACGAAGGCAAAGGTAAGGTTTTGCTTCATATTAATAATCGTCTGCTCCGAGATTGCTCTCGCTTGAGCGATGCCGCGCAGGTCACCTTTTACAAGAGTCACTTGGGCACTATTCATTGCAACGTCTGTTCCAGTCCCCATTGCGACACCTACATTCGCTTTAGCCAGCGCAGGTGCGTCGTTGATACCATCGCCCGCCATTGCAACGAAACGGCCCTCACGTTGTAATTTATCTACCAGCGCTAATTTGTCAGCAGGCCTGACTTCGCCATAGACCTCATCAATACCAAGTTTGGCAGCTACTGATTTTGCTGTTGCAAGACCATCTCCGGTTGCCATGATTACCCGAATATCAAACGATCTGAGAATGCTCAATGCTTCTAATGAACTTGCCTTAATTGGGTCAGAAACAGCTAGTAATCCGGCCATTTTCCCATCTACCGCCAATATCATGACACTAGCCCCCTCGGCTCTTAATGCTTCTGCCTGTGGCTTCAAATCTTCTACAGATACACCAATTTGCGTCATCAGTGCAGTATTGCCTAACGCAAGTGCTTTGCCAGTCACAATCCCTTTAACACCGATACCAGAAATTGAATCAAATGCTTCTACCTTATCCAGTACAAGCCCCTTTTCTCGCGCGGCTTGCACAATAGCATCTGCCAGAGGATGTTCACTTCCCTGATCTAAACTAGCCGCCAGACGCAGCACTTCATCCTCGGTGAACCCTTTGTTAGCAATAATACGGTCAAATCTAGGTTTGCCTTCTGTTAGCGTCCCTGTCTTATCGACAATGATGGTGTCAATTTTACGGAAGTTCTCTATGGCTGCCGCATCACGGAATAACACGCCTTGAGAAGCTGCCTTACCTGTAGCAACCATAATAGACATCGGCGTTGCCAGCCCTAGTGCACATGGGCAGGCAATAATAAGAACAGCAACAGCATTAATAAGACCATAAACCCAACTTGGCTCAGGGCCAAATATTCCCCAAGCAAAAAATGTCAGTATCGCGATAACTACAACCGTCACGACAAAATAGCCAGCCACATGATCAGCCATGCGCTGCATAGGGGCTCTGGAGCGTTGTGCTTGCATCACCATTTGCACAATACTGGAGAGAACAGTCTGAGCACCCACTTTTTCGGCGCGTAATACTAATGCACCGTTTGTGTTTAGCGTTGCACCAATCAGCTTATCACCGACACGTTTTGTCACGGGAACAGGTTCGCCAGTCAGCATGGATTCATCAACGGCACTTCCTCCCTCAATCACAATGCCATCAACGGGTACTTTCTCACCTGGACGAACGCGAAGCGTGTCACCGACATGAACGTGCGTCAAAGGCACATCCTCTTCACTGCCATCGGCATTAATCCTGCGGGCAGTCTTAGGTGCTAACCCTAGTAATGATTTAATTGCAGCTGATGTCTGTGAGCGTGCTTTAAGCTCAAGCACCTGACCTAGCAAGGTCAGGGAAATGATCACGGCAGCTGCCTCAAAGTAGACTGCCACACGCCCCATGGCTATAAACGATTCTGGAAAAACATCAGGAGCTACCGTAGCAACAACGCTGTAGACAAAAGCGGCTGATGTTCCTAAACCAATCAAAGTCCACATGTTGGGTTTGCGATTAATGACTGACTGCACACCCCGCTGGAAGAAAGGCCAGCCTGCCCATAACACAATCGGTAATGAAAGAACGAGCTCGATCCAGCTTTGTGTTGTCATTTCGAACCACTGTAATCTGTGACCTAGCATCGCTAACACTGTGACGATAATGGTAAGTGGCAATGTCCATATAAAGCGTCGTTTGAAATCCACTAATTCTGGACTTTCACCTTCTTCCAATGTTGGCATTTCCGGCTCAAGTGACATGCCGCACTTAGGACAAACTCCAAGCTTGTCCTGACGTACCTCGGGGTGCATTGGGCAGGTATAAACTGTACCCGTAGCATTTATTTCAGCTGTTACTGACCCAACATTAACAGGATTAGATTGATGATATTGAGAAGGATTTTCTGTAAACTCCCCTTTACATCTTGCACTGCAGAAATAAAACATTCTTCCTGCATGCTGCAATGAATGTTGAGACTGTTCAGTAACATTCATTCCGCATACAGGATCTTTTAACTGTTCAGAGTTATTGTTATGCATATCCACGGACTCTACTCCTTCGATTATTAATGTAGCTTAACTAACCAACCAAACCGTACCCAGCGTTTTTCACAGCCGATCTAATCTGATCCGTGGTAGTCAAATTCTCGTCGTATTGAACCTGAGTATCGCCAGTTGATAACTCCACCTGCACTCCATCAACACCGTTAATAGATTTCAGTGCTCGCGTTAAACTATTTACGCAACCACCACATGTCATGCCGGTTACTTTTAAAAATTCTGTTTTCATGATGATTCTCCTTAAATTTAATGTGTATGCTCATGCTGCGAATGCTCTTGAACTTGATCATCTGGCACTTTATCTGCATGGGAATGTTCACCCATGTCTGTCGTTGTGTCACTGTGGTGACCATGTCCAACACCACCTTGTGGTACTGGCAGTGACATGACTCCCAATCCATGCCGATAGACTAACTCTCCACCATGCCATGCCGTGATGACAACCATACTCCACGCACCAATCACCGAAATTACAAACCACCAGGCAGTGGGTGAGCCGACCTTATTACGCCAGACATCCCAACCAGCTAGAATGATTAACAATATTGATGTTCCTAGCGCCCAGTTGCGGTGGATTAACATAGTAGCGTGGCTGACATCATCATGGGTTACGCTGTTATAAGCCTGCCAGCCAAAAAACACGGCTGGCAATACTGATAACGCGCTTAGCCACAATAGAGTGCGAGCAAGAATCGCAAAGTTGCTGAAAATTGACGTCCCTCGCGTTGCCACTGCCGCAATATGAAAAACAGCTGACACCGTGGTAAGTGCAATTGGAAAGTGCACTATCAACGGATGCAGGTTAGGAATTATTTCAGGCATTCGGAGCTCCTTTTCTTTGGAGTGATATTTGTTTTATAAGTGCGTAAATTGCTGGGATCACGATAAGCGTCAATACCGTTGAAGAAACCATACCGCCTACCATAGGCGCAGCAATTCGTCGCATTACTTCAGACCCGGTGCCGCTTCCCCACATAATAGGAAGCAAACCTGCCATGATGGCCACTACAGTCATCATCTTTGGCCGTACACGTTCTACTGCACCTTCCATCACGGCTTCATAAATATCGGCGACAGTGAACTCTTTGCCTTCGGACTCGCGATTTGTTTTGAGATAATTGTATGCATGATCGAGATAGATCAGCATAATCACACCGGTCTCCGCGGCTACGCCAGCTAAAGCAATGAATCCGACTGCAACGGCGACGCTCATGTTGTAGCCTAACCAATACATAAGCCAGATCCCGCCAACTAACGAAAACGGTACGGACAGCATGACGATAAAGGTTTCTGTTAAGCGCTTGAAGTTTAGATACAGCAACACGAAAATAATGAGCAATGTTAGCGGGATCACGACTTTCATCTTGGCTTTAGCACGTTCCATATATTCAAACTGGCCACTCCATGTGGCGTAATATCCAGGCTGGAACTTAACCTGTTCACGGACTGCTTTCTGCGCATCGGCCACATAACTGCCGATGTCTCTATCGCGAATATCGACAAAAATATAAGCGGATAGCAATGCATTCTCGGTACGGATGCTAGGCGGCCCTTTCTCTAAGGAAATGTGCGCCAATTGACCTAGCGGGATCAATGCTCCGTTCATGGCAGGCACTAATACCTGACGCGCGATAGCATCCGGGTCTGAACGCAGTTCGCGTGGATAACGCGTGATTACCCCAAAGCGCTCTCGTCCTTCAACCGTCGTGGTAACTACTTCCCCGCCAAGCGCGCTGCTGATCACATCCTGCAAGTCGCCCACGGCTAGACCATAGCGAGCCAGTGCCATCCGATCCGGCTCAATATTCAGGTAATAACCTCCCGTGATACGCTCTGCATAAGCACTCGTGGTTCCCGGTACGTTTTTAACTACAGCCTCGATAGATTTGGCGAGCTTTTCCATTTCAATCAAATCCCTGCCGAATACCTTGATGCCGATTGGTGTGCGGATACCTGTTGACAGCATGTCGATACGTGCCTTAATCGGCATCGTCCAGGCGTTGCTCACACCGGGCAATTGCACGGCTTTATCCAGCTCCGAGATAATCTTGTCGATATTCATGCCAGGACGCCATTCGCTCTCCGGTTTAAGATTAATGACTGTCTCAAACATTTCCATAGGCGCCGGGTCCGTAGCGGTATTAGCGCGACCTGCCTTGCCAAAAACCGAGGCTACTTCCGGGAAGCTCTTAATGATTTTGTTCTGGGTTTGCATAATCTCTGCGGCCTTCGTCACAGATAGTCCGGGCAAGGTGGCTGGCATGTAGAGCAAGGTGCCTTCGTTGAGGGTGGGCATGAACTCGCTGCCGAGTTTAGTCAGAGGATAGACAGAGATACCAAGCACAAGCAGCGCAAGCAGGATGGTAGTTTTTTTCCAGCGCATCACTAATGCAATGACAGGACGATAAATCCAGATCAGGAAGCGATTTACCGGATTTTTACCTTCTGCCATGATTTTGCCTCGTACAAACAGCAGCATCAGTACTGGTACAAGCGTTACCGAAAGCAGTGCTGCTCCAGCCATCGAGAATGTCTTGGTGAATGCAAGCGGCTGAAACATGCGGCCTTCCTGCGATTCCAGCGTAAATACAGGCAAGAAGGAAACGGTAATGATGAGCAGGCTAAAAAATAGCGCAGGGCCTACCTCTTTACAGGCATCAATAATAAGCTGCAATCGAGGCGCATCAGGCGGTGCCCGTTCAATATGCTTGTGGGCATTCTCTATCATCACAATGGCAGCATCTACCATAGCGCCGATGGCAATCGCGATGCCGCCCAAGCTCATGATGTTGGAATTGAGACCTAACGCATGCATCAGCGAAAATGCAATCAGAACACCAACCGGCAACATCACAATCGCGACTAGCGCACTTCGCACATGCATCAGGAATAGCATGCAAACCAATGCGACCACGATGCTTTCTTCCAGCAGCGTGGTCTTGAGATTATCAATCGCCCGATGAATCAAATCGGAACGGTCATATACGGTTTCCACCGTAACGCCCGGTGGTAAGCCAGGCGCAAGCTCAACGAGTTTTTGCTTGATGTTGTGGATGACTTCAAGTGCATTCTGACCGTAGCGGGACATGGCAATGCCGGCGACCACTTCGCCTTCACCATTGAGCTCGGCAATGCCGCGTCGCTCATCCGGTGCCAATTCAACCCTTGCCAAATCACGCAGCAATACCGGTGTACCTTTATCGGCCTTGACTACGAGTGTTTCCAAGTCACCGATGCCGCGCAGATATCCTTTGCCACGCACCATATATTCGGTTTCCGTCATCTCGACTACGCGTCCGCCGACATCGCGATTGCTCTCGCGAATCACCTGTGTAACACGCGATGGTGATACACCATAGGCTTGCAGCTTGCGTGGATCAAGAACGACTTGATACTGTTTAACAAAGCCGCCAACGCTGGCAACCTCTGCTACGCCATGCGCCTTGGTCAGCTGATAACGTAAATACCAGTCCTGAATTGCGCGCAATTCCTCAAGAGAGCGATTTTTTGCCAATACCACATACTGATAAACCCAGCCTACACCAGTAGCATCCGGACCCAGCGTTGGCGTAACGCCGCGTGGCAATCGGCCAGTCACACTGTTCAAGTATTCCAGTACGCGAGAACGTGCCCAGTAAATATCAGTACCATCTTCAAAGATCACGTAAACAAAGCTGGCACCAAAGAACGAAAAGCCACGCACGACTTTTGATTTTGGTACTGACAACATCGAGGTAGTGAGTGGATAGGTCACCTGATCCTCTACAACCTGTGGCGCCTGCCCCGGATACTCGGTATAGACTATCACTTGAACATCGGACAAATCCGGGATGGCATCCAGAGGCGTTTTTAGCAACGAATAAACACCGGCACCCACTGTAAATAACGTGGCTAACAAGACAAGAAATACGTTGCGTACTGACCAGTTAATAATTTTTTCCAACATGTCAGTGCCCTTCGTGCCCAGTTACCGGTGCAGGAGTGGTTTCCGCAGGTTCCGGCAAACTGCTTGAATGTGAACTGTGCTCGCCAAAGCTCCCTAGTGCGGCTTTAAGATTGCTTTCAGCATCAATCAGGAAATTGGCGCGAACTACCACGTTCTCACCTTCACTTAATCCTTCAGCCACCTCAACATAACCATCGCTACGCATACCAAGCTTGACCTCACGTGGCTCATACAGCCCTTCTGTGAGTTGAACCAGCACAACCTGACGTATACCACTGTCGATCACAGCCGAATCCGGAACCGCCAATACGCTGGCATCATGACCTGACATCAGTTGAATGCTGGCATACATATCAGGTTTTAGAATTCCGTCTGGGTTAGCCAGCACTATCCGTACTTTGGCAGTGCGGGTCTCAGAGGTGACTGTTGGATAGATGTAATCAATCTTGCCTTTGAGCTCCTTACCTGGATAGGCATTGACAGTAATGTTCACCGTCTGGCCAACATGCACCAGAGCGATGTCCTGCTCGAACACATCGGCCAGCAGCCAGACTCTCGATAGATCTGCAATCTTGAACAGGAGTTCGCCCGGCATAAAGCGCATACCCTGCACAGCAGTTTTCTCCAATACCACGCCGTTTGCCGGCGAGTACATCGTAAGCGTACGTGTCGCTTTACCGTCCTTTTTCAAACGCTGTAATTGAGCATCTGAAATATCCCAGTTACGTAAACGTTTAAGCGCGCTGTCAGCCAGTTGACCAACACCAAGCAATGATTCCGAGGTGCCGTTACTCAATGACTGTCGGCCATTCCAGGCGATCAGGTATTCTTCCTGCGCAGATACCAGTTCCGGACTGTAAACTTCCATCAGTGGCTGCCCACGTTTTACCGGCTGCCCGGTTGAATTGACATAGAGTTTTTCAATGTATCCCTCAAATTTGGTGGTGACTGTTGAGAAACGCTGTTCGTTAAATTGGAACTGCCCCACCGCACGCACCGTATTGACCATTTTTCGCGATAGCACTGGCTCAGTTTTTACGCCAAGCTTCTGTACCTTGTCGGTACTGATCTTGACCTGGTTATTAGAAACTTCCTCATCTGCATACACTGGGGTGTAATCCATACCCATAGAGTCCTGCTTAGGCACTGGAGATGTATCCGGCAATCCCATAGGATTTCGGTAATAGAGTATCTTCCGTTCAGCCGGTGCTGTAATAGCCGCAGGCATTTCTACTGACGGGTGGCTAACCTGCTGCAATCCCCACCAGTAGCCGCCACTTACAGCCGCAGCAACAACAGCTAGCGCCAGTGCAATCCATATTCCAAAGCGCTTCATAAATCTTCCCCAATCATTCTTTCAATCTCTGCAAGGCGGACTTCCTGTTCAACCCGCATCTTTATCTGGCCTTGTCGCGCAAGCCTGATTGCCTTTTGTGCATCCAGCAGCGTTGCAAAGTCCACTTTACCGTTTTCGTAACCTGCCAATGCCGAGCGGAAGGTCAACTCTGCTTGCGGGAGTAATGTGTAAGTAATAAGGCGCCCTTGTTTTTCTGCTGCCTCGAAAGCGACCAGGTTTTCCTGAAGTTCGCCTATCACCTGATTCTCTACTCCGCTACGACGTTCCTTGGCTGCATCTAGCATAGCGGCAGCCTCACTTTCCTGGGACCTGCGCGTATCAAAGCGGATAGGAATATTGACCTCTACCATCGCCTCCCAGCTACTGATATTGCTACCACGTTGAGTAGGCGCAATGCCTAGCGTTAGATCTGGGTAACGATTCTTTTCTATCAATCGCTTGTTAGCATCTGCCGCTGATATTTGTGCTGATTGTGTAGCAAGTAGTGGGTTATTTCGTACCACCTTTTGTTGCAAGGCCACTGTATCCAGCTTTTCTAGCGGCAGACGACGCAACTCTGGTAACGCAGAAAGAGGCGCACCTTGTGTCCGCCCCAGTATCGCGTTAAGACGCGCCTTAGCCTGTTGCTGATCGGTCTCCAGGCTGATAATCTCGGACTGTAAGGTGGTCTTCTCAACTTGAGCGCGAATTGCATCTTGCTGCGGCACTAAACCACTGGCATAGCGAACGCGAGTGACCGATTCAAGATCGCCTAGCAAGGTTAAGATATCCTCGTTAAGCTTCTTGAGGCCAACAGTCTGAAAATACTGGGCATAAGCGTTTTTGATTCGGGCGTGGGTTTCGGCAACACCGATGAGCCTGCGTCCTTTAAACTGCTCAAGCTGTGCAGTAGCCACTTCCCTACGCAAGTCCCGCTTTCCCCAAAGTGGAATGCTCTGCATTAGAGTGTATTTAGTTCCACTTCCTTTGCCAGGAAAAGGATTAAAACCATCAGGCGCATCACGCCCAGCAAAATCCATAAATTCAACGCGCAGCAAAGGGTCAGGTAGAGCGCCTGCAGGTGCGATTCGCTCGCTTGCTGCATCCGTCTCATATCGCATTGCCGTAAGCTCAGGGTTATGTGTGTCTGCCCAGTTTAGTAATTCCTGTACATTGGCACCGATAGGGTTGCCGGAAGCGACGTCTTCCGCCCAGGAAAGGCCTGGCAACATCAGTACTGTCAAAGTCAGGGCGAACATTGTTTTTATATTATTTGTATTCATTTTCTTACCTGTGTTCATCGCAATGGCTAGCTCGTTTAGATGCGGCTAGCCCAGATTCCTTATTTAACTGGTTTGATTTTTGTAATCAATGGGCCACTACCGTCGACTTTAACGAACTCGAATTCAACCTGATCTCCGCTTTTTACTGTGTCCAGTAGAGCCTTGTCAGCAACGTTAAAAAACATGGTCATACTTGGCCATTTAAGCTCCGGAACAGGGTCATGCTTCAATTTAACTTTGCTTAAAGCACTGTCCACGGCAACCACTTCACCTTTTGCAGAATAACTCTTTTGATTATCTGCAGTCTGATGATGGGCATCGTTGGCGTAGACCGGTGCAGCAGCGGTACTTAATATCGCTACGAACATACAAATTAATAACTTTTTCATTTCATTTATCCTTTAATGTTTGATTGAATTTGGGCGGGACCTTGCCCGCCCGGTTCAACAATTAGTGCTTGTGTGCGTCGTCAGATCCTTTGGACATACAGTCCATTTCACCTGACCCTTTAGCCATGCCACCCATGTCCATCATCATGTGGTGCTCGTCCATCATCTGGCTCATCATTTCATCCATGAGTTTCTGATGCTCGCTGATCCACTCTTCATGTTCCTGCATAGTAATGCCTGACTTAGGTTTCATCGCCTGCATTTTTCCCATATTGTCATGCATCATTTTCATGTGTTCGCCCATCAGTTTTTTACGCTCATCGCCTTTGGCAGCCTCAGCTGCTTTAAGCTTCTGCTTGGCTTGCATAACTTTTTGAGTCATCTGCCTTTGAAATTCATCCTGTGCAGCAATCGCGGACACGGATAGAAAACTGATGCTGCAGACAGCAAGTGTTGCAATCATTTTGTAAATGGTTTGATTCTTCATGATAAATACTCCTGTGAATTTATAGTCACTGCAATTGCATAGAGATTGTTCAGCAGTCGCTCGGGTATGTATATAGGCGTCAAAAGTCATACGCTAGAGCTCGAACGGATTTAAAACCACCGCCGGGAATACGCGCCGAAGAAGTAGAAGTGTGTTGAGTACGATCAAGTACTCAGATAAGCATCTGAGTTCAAGAGCCGTTTAAAACAAGACGACCTTCGGCACTATGCGAAGGTTTGTCTGGGGGGATGGAACAGTGAGGGTGGAACTGCATCCGGAACTTCAGTGATTTCAGTGGAGTACATAGGTAATGCACCACTAAATTCCAGAGGGGTGTTAAATGGAATAATTGCTTGAGCTACGCTTAGATGACAAGGCAGACATTTGTCACATGTTACATTTTCAGCTGGCTTTGCACTGTCATGGTGATCACAGTGAGACATATCATCCATATTGCTCATGTCAGCAACAACCGTCAATTGGTGAGGGTCGTGCATCTGACAATTAGGCATAGCTACTGCTGCCATGCCTTCTACAGGGAGACATATCAGCATAATGAATAACGTAATGAATTTAATTATTTTTGTCTTCACCAAATAACTTTACGCTTAAAAAAAGCACTTTGCAATCGCCAGAACGTTAATCGGTATATTAAAGCATAAAAACTATGTATATTCGTCCCTTAATTAACTGATTCACAGTGTAGTTGGAATTGCTGAACTTCCGCTTTGCAGATATTAGCAGTCATTTAAGTAATTAAATATCCAGATTTAGTATCTTTAAATTTGAGCGTAAATACAGAAAAATGAAAGTTACTGTGTTATAGCCTATAAACCTCTAGCACCAACAACAGAAAGCACTAATCACAACGAGTTTTTATAAATATTAAGTGATCGGTTTATAATGAATTGTATTAATTTGATAGTTAAGGGGCTTGCAGATGACAACAAAATCAGAGATGAAAATTCGTATCGACGAATTGCAAACACTTGCTATTGAAACGTTTGGCTCTGAAGCTATGGCTAATGCATGGCTCAATAAAGAAAATTTTGTTTTAGGTGCGACCCCAATATTAATAGCTGAAACTGATTCTGGGCTTATGGAGGTTAAGAAAATTTTAAGCGCGATAAGTTATGGTGGGGTTGTATAGCTGTCAGAGATGAAAAAACCAGATACTTTACACCGTATTTATCGACTCTTAAGGACGGTTGCGAAACGTAGAATTGGCAATCTCTGGCAGTTATACATCTGATTTTTATTGCATTAAAGCTGTAGCCTCATTCAATTTGTAAATGTATTAGGTTTCAACAGATGTATATAGGTGGAGAAATTTGCGCTTACAGAATTTCTTTCATTCTGATATACTAATTTTTAATGATTAAATTCTTTCTAAAATTCTTGATCTTAGTTTTCCTCATGGAATCTACATGGGCAGTAGCAGCACAATACTGTTCCCATGAACTTGGATTGAAGGCTTCCCATTTAGGACACCATTCAAAACAGGTGAATGGCAAAAAGACTCAAGCTGAAATATCCACTATTGGTACAGCTGACCAGTCACAACCTGATGCAGACAATGATTGTGCTTATTGTCATCTGGGCGCAATGAAATCTATGGTCTCAATCTTGTCACTACCATCTGTAGTGGCAGAGCGTCCGTCCCTGACTACTATAAGTTATTCTTATCCAGACGTAACTCCGCGTCATCCTGAACGACCCAATTGGCATTCCGCTGTTTAATTCAGCGGGACGTCATAGTCATACCTCGTAATTTATCTAGCGTTAAGATTAAGTCACTTCGTCTCGCTGAATTCATCCGTTTATTTTGGAGAATTCAATGCGTACCTTTTATATATTTACCATTTTTCTTGTTGCTCTTTCATCAGTATCAAAGGCTAATGAGAGCGCTCTAAGTTCGGGCCTTATAGAGCCTACAGGCATGGTCACACTTACTGACGTGCTCAACATTGCATTAAGTGCCAATCCAGAGCTTGCCGTCGCTTTGCGTGAACGTGAGGCAGTAGATGGCATAAGGGTGCAAGCTGCCACAAGACTTAATCCGTCAATATCAACCTCTGTTCAAGATACACGTCGCGAGAATCGTCAGATTTATCTGCAGCTCAATCAAGAAATTGAGTTGGGCAATAAACGTGAAGCGAGAATGGACGCTGCCGATGCGACTTATAAAAAAGCTAACGCAGAACTAGATAGCAAGAAGGCAGAAATACATGCCAATGTAGTTAGCGCATTTTATGAACTACTGGCAGCACAAGAACGATTGAAATTATCCCAATCATCCCTTGAGGTCGCAAATCAAGCGTTAGACGCATCAGCAAAACGTGTTAAAGCGGGTAAAAGCTCACCGGTTGAAGAGACCAAATCAAAAATTGCTCAATCCAGTGCAAAGATAGAACTTAGTCAGGCGACTAGCCAATTGAATAGCGCACGTAAGCGCTTGAGTGCCTTATGGGGCAGTTCTAACCCGGTATATGAGTATGCTAAAGGGGATGTAGAAAACATTCCTGCAATCGCTAGCTTAAATGATTTATCAAGCGCACTGGAAAATGCACCGGCAATCACTATTGCAAAGCTGGAAATCAACGCACGCGATGGTATCACTAAAGTTGAGCGTAGTAAGGCTACACCGAATATCACGCTTAGCGCAGGGGTTGTAAACAATCAGGAACTTGGCGGAATCAATCAAGCGTTGCTAGGATTGAGTGTTCCAATTCCGGTGTTCGATCGTAATCAGGGTCATGTCCAGGAAGCAGTCAGCCGCCAATATAAAGCCCAAGATGAGTTGGTGGCTTTGAAAGCGCAATTAGAAGCTAATCTCGCTTTTCAATATGAGCGCTTGAATGCAGCGCGACAAACTTCCGAATCCATCCGTAGCGAAATACTGCCAGGTTCGCAAAGTGCCTTTGACGCTGCCACAAAAGGATTTCAGGCAGGTAAATTTAATTTTCTGGATGTGCTGGATGCGCAAAGAACATGGTTCCAAGCTAAATCGCAATACATTCAATCATTGATTGATGCACACCAGGCAGTCGCGGAAATCGAACGTATTTTAGGTGATGGAGTAATCCATCATCAGGCTCAGGAGTAAACAATGCAAAAGAATAAACAAACAACCGCCATTATTGCGGTGATCATCGTAGGGCTTATTTTAGCGGTACTGATATTGAACACCGAAAAGCCCAAACCTACTGATGAGGAACATGAGCATACTGGTGAGGTTATGTCCGGTGAAAATACTTCCGAAGCTGCACCACATGATGACCATGAGCATGCGGCACAAGCGCAGGAAATATTGAAAGGGCCGCATGGCGGCAAGCTCTTCACAAAAGACGGCTATGGTTTGGAAGTCACTATCTATGAACAAAATGTTGCGCCTGAATTCCGGATATATACCTATCAGAATGGCAAACCACTAGACCCTGAAACTTCAGATGTTTCTATTGAGCTGCAACGCTTGGGTAGCAAAGCTCAGCTATTCAACTTTGTTAGAGAAAATGACTATCTCAAAGGAAATGCGACCGTAGAAGAGCCTCACTCTTTTGAAGCTAAGGTTACAGCCAAACATGACAACAAAACCTTTCAATTTGCTTACGACCAAGTAGAAGGCCGAGTCCAGATGACAGACAAGCAACTCACTTTGAATAGTATTGAAGTGCTAACCGCTGGCCCAGCCAGCATTAAATCGGTCCTGAATTTGCAAGGTGAGATCAAACTGAATGCCGATAAAAGCGTGCATGTCGTGTCGCGCGTGGGCGGCATTGTGGAATCAGTCACTGTAAATGCAGGTGACAAGGTCAAAAAAGGCCAGGTGTTAGCGAGCTTATCCAGTCAGGAGATTGCTGACCTGCGTAGCGATTTATTGGCTGCACAAAAGCGGGTTGGCTTAGCTAAGTCCACTTATGTCCGAGAAAAACAACTGTGGGAAGAAAAGATTTCCGCCCAACAAGATTATTTAAAGGCCGAGCATGATTTACGTGAGGCAGAAATCAACGCTCAACGCATACACCAAAAGCTTTATGCACTTGGTGCTTCCGGAAGCAACAAAGGCTTAACACAGTATCAAATCCGCTCTCCGATTGATGGGGTTGTGACCAATAAAAAAATCAGCCAAGGCCAAGTAGTGGGTGAAGTTGATAGCTTGTATGAGATATCAGACTTATCCACTGTATGGGCAGAAATGACGATTTACGCCAAAGATATTGGCACAGTAAAAGTCGGACAAAAAGTGACCATTAGGGCGACTGCTTTTGAAGCTGAAACGACCGGAACTATTTCTTATGTAGGTGCATTAGTGGGTGAGCAATCTCGCACGGCCATGGCACGAGTTGTTATCAATAATGCTAATCAAACGTGGCTACCTGGCCTACCCGTCAACATTGAGCTTGTTTCGGATGAAGTAAAAGTGCCTTTAGCGGTATCCGTAGAAGGTATACAAACCTTACGTGATTGGTCGGTTGTGTTTGGTCGTTACGGTGAATACTTTGAAGCCAGACCTTTAACTTTAGGCCGCCGTGATGACAAATACGTCGAAGTATTATCAGGCATTCAGGTCGGTGATCGCTATGCTGCGGGTAACAGCTTCTTGATTAAAGCGGATATCGGTAAAGCAGGAGCAAGTCATGACCATTGATGCTTTCCAATGCTTACTGAAGGAGCGGGCTCATGTTTGAACGACTGATTAAGTTTTCCATCGATCAGCGCTGGCTGATGATGCTCATCGCTTTAGGCATTTCCATTGCCGGTGTCTTGAGTTACCAGAACTTGCCGATTGATGCAGTACCGGACATTACCAATATCCAAGTGCAGATCAATACGGCGGCCCCTGGCTATGCACCTTTAGAAACCGAGCAGAGGATTACTTACCCAATTGAAACGGTCATGGCTGGAATGCCTAGGCTTGAAGAGACGCGCTCTATCTCACGTTATGGCCTGTCGCAAGTGACTGTGGTGTTTAAAGAAGGTACCGACATTTATTTTGCACGCCAACTTGTAAATGAACGGATTCAGCAAGCCAAAGAAAACTTACCTACCGGCATAGTTCCGCAGATGGGGCCGACATCCACGGGGTTGGGTGAGATATTCATGTGGACCGTGGAATCCAAAGAAGGCGCGCTGAAAGTCGATGGGACGCCATACACGCCTATGGATTTGCGCGAGATTCAGGACTGGATCATCAAACCACAATTACGCAATGTGCCAGGTGTTAACGAAATCAATACTGTTGGTGGTTACGTCAAACAATACCAAGTGGCGCCATACACCGATCGCTTGGTCGCGAGAGGTCTGTTTTTAACCAACTTAGTTGCTGCACTGGAAAATAACAATGCAAATATGGGCGCGGGCTACATCGAAAAGTCCGGTGAACAATACCTGATCCGTGTGCCTGGGCAAGTCAGCAATATTGAGGACATCAGCAATATCGTAGTAGATACTCAAGCAGGTGTGCCGGTGCGCATTAAAGACGTGGCCGATGTGTTGGTAAGCGCTGAGCCTCGCAACGGGGCAGCAACTGAAAACGGTCATGAAGTGGTATTAGGAACGGTGTTCATGCTGACTGGTGAAAACAGTCGTGCCGTATCAGCCGCGGTAGAAGAGCGTCTTCAGGAAATCAATAAAACACTGCCCGCCGGAATCACTGCCAAGACCGTTTATGACCGGACTATTTTGATCGATAAAGCCATCAATACGGTTAAGACCAATCTGCTTGAAGGTGCCTTATTAGTCATTGCCGTGCTCTTTGTGTTCTTGGGGAACGTACGGGCTGCGATTATCACCATGCTCGTGATCCCTTTGGCGATGCTTTTCACATTCACGGGGATGGCAGCCGGTAAAGTCAGTGCCAATCTCATGAGCTTAGGCGCTTTAGACTTTGGCATCATCATTGATGGTGCAGTCGTGATTGTAGAGAATTGCATGCGCCGTTTAGCCCATGCGCAAAGTAAATTAGGAAGACCACTCACGCAGGCAGAACGGTTTGCGGAGGTATTTACTGCGGCCCAAGAAGCCAGGAAACCTTTGATCTATGGCCAGCTTATTATTATGGCCGTATATCTACCAATCTTTGCCCTAACAGGTGTTGAGGGCAAGATGTTCCATCCTATGGCGTTCACTGTAGTTATTGCGTTAATTGGCGCGATGATCTTGTCAGTCACCTTCATTCCAGCCGCGGTTGCATTATTCATCACCGGCAAGGTGGAAGAGAAAGAGCAAACCTTTATTGCTTGGACTAAAAGGCATTATTTACCAATATTGCGTTGGACTATGTTCAATAAAGCACTTGTTATGACGCTGGTAGTGGTGTCTGTAGTCTTGAGTGGTTTGCTTGCCAGTCGCTTGGGCAGCGAATTCATACCGAGTCTGAATGAGGGTGATATAGCCTTACATGCGTTGCGCATTCCTGGTACCAGCTTGACCCAGGCTGTGGAGATGCAAAAGGAATTAGAACATACGGTTAAAGGCTTCCCCCAGGTAGACAATATATTCTCTAAAATTGGACTAGCTGAAATTGCTACTGACCCTATGCCACCTAGCGTTGCTGATAATTACATCATGCTCAAGCCAAGATCAGAATGGCCTGATCCTGATTTAAGTAAAAATGATCTTATTGAGCAGATGCAGGAAGCGGTAGCGCATGTACCTGGTAATAACTATGAGTTCACTCAGCCTATCCAAATGCGCTTCAATGAACTTATTTCAGGCGTACGCAGTGATGTTGCCGTAAAAGTATTTGGTGATGACATGGAAGTGATGAATAGCACGGCTGAAGACATCTCCCAAGTGCTTGCTTCAATAGAAGGCGGTGAAGATATCAAGGTTGAACAGACTACTGGGCTGCCTATACTCACGGTCAATATTGATCGCCAAAAAATCGCCAGATTGGGGGTCAATGTCGCAGATGTGCAGGAAGCGGTTGAAATCGGCATGAATGGCCGTGAGACAGGAACTTTGTTTGAGGGAGACAAGCGCTTCGATATTGTAGTCCGCCTGCCTGAAGCAACTAGAGTGGATATTGAAGCCTTCAAGCGACTACCCATCAAAGTTGCAAGCGATCAGGCCAAACCGGTGTATCTGCAGTTAGGCGAAGTGGCGAGCATCGATGTTGCACCTGGCGCCAATCAATTCAGCCGCGAGAACGGTAAGCGCAATGTCGTCATTACCGCCAACGTACGTGACCGTGATATTGGCTCATATGTCGCAGAGGCTAGACAGCGTATTGAGCAAGAAGTCAAAATACCGTCAGGGTATTGGGTGAGTTGGGGCGGTACTTTCGAGCAATTGCAATCTGCCACCAATCGCCTGAAAATCGTAGTACCGCTAGCTTTGCTATTGGTATTCGTCTTGCTATACGCCATGTTCAATAACTTCAAAGATGGGCTTATCGTATTTACAGGCATACCTTTCGCACTGACGGGTGGAGTATTAATGCTTTGGCTTCGTGATATTCCACTATCCATATCTGCCGGCGTAGGCTTCATTGCATTATCTGGAGTGGCTGTCTTAAATGGTTTGGTGATGATCAGCTTTATCCGGCAATTGCTGGCAGAGGGTAAGGCATTGGATATTGCAATTGAAGAAGGCAGTTTAAGCCGTCTTAGACCTATTTTGATTACAGCCTTAGTAGCATCGCTAGGTTTTATCCCAATGGCGATTGCAACAGGTACGGGCGCTGAGGTGCAGCGGCCTTTAGCGACAGTGGTGATTGGTGGAATCTGGTCCTCTACATTACTGACATTGCTTGTGCTACCGTTGTTTTATCGTTGGATACATCAACAAAGTAAACCATTTTGGAGTGGTAAATATGGCTAAAGATTGCTGTGATAGTGGTTGCAGTACTAATCAACTGATTACCCCGAGATATCGCAAAATACTTTGGATAGCATTGATCATTAATCTTGCGATGTTCGTAGTAGAAATAGTAAGTGGTTGGAATGCCAACTCGGTATCGTTATTGGCAGACGCAATCGATTTCTTTGGTGATGCTATGAATTATGGTATTTCATTAGCAGTGTTGTCCATGAGCTTGATGTGGCGTGCGCGTGCCGCGTTATTCAAAGGCTTTACTATGGGCGCATTTGGAATATTTGTATTGGCGAGCGCTGTATGGTCTTATATGAATGGACAAGTACCAGAACCTTACACCATGGGTGCTATTGGACTGCTCGCACTTATCGCCAATGTCAGCGTGGCAGTAATGTTATATGCCTATCGGGAAGGTGATGCGAACATGCGATCCGTTTGGTTATGTAGCCGAAACGATGCCATCGGCAATGTGGCAGTCATGATTGCAGCATTGGGAGTATTCGGCAGCGGAAGTGCATGGCCAGATTTATTAGTAGCAGCTATTATGGCAAGCTTGGGATTGTCAGCTGCAGTACAAGTTATTAAAAAAGCTATGAGTGAAATATTGACTAATAAATAGTCCGTATGGACTGAAATTATAGCAAGCCCATGGACCTAGTTAAAGGATAGGACCTATTCTTTGAGTGTCCGATATGGGCCGTGAGAAGACTATTAATTAATCTTAAAGCTTCGTAATAACTAAAAAAGCCTGAGTTTGTCAGGTTTTTAGTTGCAACAAATTGGATCTTTAGCTGCACCTTATTGGGTCACATACATTAATTTTATGTTGTTGAGCGGTATGCTTCAAATGGCTAAATTTGAAAAATAAATAGTGGCAAACATGAAATAATTCTAGGTGCCTCTTTTCACTAGAATACTCACTCGATATACAATGCATAGATAAAGAATATGAAACAACAGTCTTTATTTCAGTATTTAAATTTTGATAATAATTACAGATAACTATATTTTAAATATAACAATGTATACGTAAATTACCCTAGAATGCCATCCCATATTTAATTAATAAGTCAGTCATTAGTGAAAATAAATGAATCAATACAGTTTTAATAAGTTACAAAAAAGAATCCGCCGAGAGTCTGGTAAGGCAATAATCGATTTCAATATGATTGAGGATGGAGACTTGGTTATGGTATGTGTCTCCGGAGGTGCTGATAGTTACACTATGCTTGATACACTTATGTATTTTTCTAAAATTGCCCCTATCAATTTTAAAGTAGTAGCTGTGAATTTAGATCAGAAACAACCTGGATTCCCAGAAGACGTTTTACCGACTTACCTAAAAAGTATCGGAGTAGATTTCAAAATAGTAGAGCAAGATACATACAGCGTCGTAAAAGAAAAAATACCAGAAGGTAAAACTACATGCTCATTGTGCTCTAGATTACGGAGGGGCATTCTTTATAAAACAGCTAAAGAGTTAGGCGCCACTAAAATAGCACTCGGACATCATAGAGATGATATTTTACAAACGCTACTACTAAATTTGTTTTATGGAGGTAGTTTAAAAGCGATGCCACCCAAATTGCGATCTGATGACGGAGAAAACGTTGTAATAAGGCCGTTAGCTTATTGTGCTGAAAAAGATATAAAGAAATACTCTGAGATGATGAGTTTTCCAATAATTCCTTGCAATCTTTGTGGCTCTCAACCTAATTTACAAAGACAGGTAATGAGAGAGCTTTTAAATAAATGGAATAAAGAAAACCCAGGTAGAGTGGAAAGCATGTTTAGAGCAGTATGCAACGTAGCACCCTCACACTTACTTGATAGAGGTATGTTTGATTTTTCTACCTTCACTTCTAAATCTAAACTAGCGTACGACACAGATATGGTTGAAAAAGAAGATTTCAAAACAATTAACTTTGTAGACTAGCCAGTTTGGTTTCTAGTATTGTCTGGTAAAGTGTCATTCAACAAATGGCTACCTTTTTCAATAAGAGAAACGTTGTATATAAGTTGAGTGTGTCTAAGCAATAGTGCTTCATATTTTGTTGCCAACTCAATTATCTCAGATTTCATACTTTGAATAATTTGGTCATAGTCATTGATAGATTTCGGGCTGTTTTTGAGTCCATTACGATTTTCTTTTATACGCCTTTTTGCTTCGTCAAATGAGATTTGAATGTTCTGATTTTTTGATAGTGATTGGCGCGACCAGGTTGACTCACCACGTTTAAGGTTCGTTTCCAAATGTTCTCTTAAGTTCTCCCAAGTTAGAATTTTGCTACTTGACCACTTACGCAATATTTGAAGTATTTCCTTTTCATCTTTCGGGGAAATTTTCTTAACACCCATGTTTATTCCTTGTCACATTCACATTGTTCAATTCTTAGTTTATTAGTTAATTCTGAAATGCTTAACGTTCCTGAAGGTGCCGAAAATGTAACAATAGTACCTACTTTTACAGATGGGTCATCTTCTACGGCGAGTATTTCCTCACAACGATTCAGTGTATCGTTAAATTGTTCTAAGTGCTTTTTAATTGGTAGATGATCATTCCCTTCAGCTATTTTATTGGTAGCTTGTTCAATCATATGAATTGAGTATTTTCTAATATCATGAATTATTGGTATTCTTTTTTCATCTCCTTTTTGCCAAACTGATTTGTTGCATCGCATACAATCACCGAACATTTCACATGGATTAATAGACCAATCACTTCTACATCCTCCTACTTCAGTAATGTGCTTTGGGGCTGCATTTTCATATAAAAATACTTTCCTCTCAGCTATTTTTACCTTTGGCGGGGCATCTAAAGTGACTGGGCCGATAACTTTAAAATCAACGTCGGGATCAAAGGTCTCTATTGATTGTGAAATTATTTCATGGGGAGTGCGAAGGTCGTAATATTCTGACTGCTTTCCATTTTTCCTTCCTGCTAATTCATCAATAAATTTTTCATTTGCACCAGCTAATAAAGCCTCTGTTTGATGATACTTTCTAGTCTTATGCAAAGAAATAGATGGGTATGTTCCATCACTTAAACGAATATCAAGGTTACTAAATAATTTTGCGGGACCTTGGTTATATTGGCTAAGCCAAGTGTTAATGACTTGTCCTGAAAGTACGTCAGGACGCCACCATTGGGGTATTTCGTTACCAATACCTATACCCTTTGTATTGTCTGGTAGGAACGAAACGAGAAGTGCGTTATCCAGTTTGGTTATTTTATCTTTTGAAGTGTAAGGCCAATGTAAGAATTTACTTTGTTTGAATTGTTTTAATAAAAAATTATAAAGATCCTGAGATTTGATGAAGGAATTGGGTTTGACAGCGGTATCGAAAATGGGGTGAGATAATTTTAAATGGCTAGATCCTTTTGCAATATATGTTTTAGCCATTGCACAAGTTATATATTTAGTCTTATCTATATTTGGCGGAATATTTAAGCTCATATTATATTTCTCTCCGGCTTTTTCAAACTCATCAATTCGAATGTGAAGAATCTGCATTTTAAATTTTTTGCTGGTTTTTATAGAAATATCGAATGGTTCTTCTATAAAGTTATGAACTGGTAGTTTAGTTAATCGGCTAGGGAAGTATGAAAAGTGCGTGTCTGGGCATCCTAAAACAAAATGCACATCTTCTTTGGTTAAATACTCCTTATTGAATATTTCTATTAAGTTTTCGGGAATGTAAAGCTCGTTTATTTCTGAAAATGAATTTGGAAATTTCGCTACGTAAAATTTAAATGCCTCATGAGCACTTTGTGAGAAATCTAATATATTTTCAAACATCTGCTTAGCTAAGTTTGATAGCTTATGAGGTATCGGCAGATTCTGTGACTCGCCAATTTTAGGTCGTGCTAATCTAATTCGAGTACGTTCACTGTCTTGGTCAAAATAAAGTGAATCCCTACTTAATAGCAATGTTTCAGATATTCTCATTGAGACAGTTGTGAAAGAAAGTCCACAAATAGAAGCTATAAAGCTGGCTTTGCTTGCTCGTCCATTTTTATCAATAGATTTGCAGTATGCCAAGCCTACTGCAGCTAGTTCTTCGTTTGTTATCCTAGCTGAGGTCTTTTGAACGAACTCGCCATCATCAACAGAAATAGCTTTTTTTCGCGATTTAGGTTTAATATCGGATGTGAAAGAAAATGGTTTATTTAGAAGATTAAAACCATTCCCAGAAAATCTAAATGACTTGGTGTGGTGGCCCGACTGTAACATCCCTGCAAGCATTTCAAGCTCTTTACCTGTGTCATATTTAACACTTTGGCAATAATTACTTTCCTGAATATCCCTTAAAGCTCTTTGAAAGCTAATTAGTTTTATTTGGCCTAGATTATTACTATCACCATTTAAAACTCGGAGTGCTTTTTCAAGGTAAATTAAAGCCAGCACTGTAGATTTTGGGTGTGACCGCAAGTCTCTATAAGTCGTTATTACATTAATATAAGTTTTTGCGAAAAGTAGATAGTTTATCGATGTGATGAATTTATTTTCGTCATGCGATTTTTCTAATACTTTTGTGTTGGATATTAAGTCACCCTTTAGAAACTCTTGTTTCAGAAAAAAAGATTTTACTGAATCATGGCTGTGAGGAATAAAGCGTGAAGAATACTCAAAATATGGAAGTTCCTTTTCAAATTTACCAACATGGACATTGTTAAAATTAGCTGTTCCAAAAGGTAACCCCCAGTCAATAAATTTTTGAAACCTATCCTGAACATTTAAATCATGGTCAATTTTGAATAAAGGTAACTTATCTATCATTTTTTTCTTTAATAGAAGAAATTACAAAATTGACAGCATCTATAAGATAGTCATCTCTACTCGTGGCTTCGATAGGTAGGTTTAGTTTTTTTGACCGCTCCTTTTTGGTAATTAGACTCTTGAGAACTGCTTGATGAGCCCCATCCTCAAACGCTTCAAATCGCGGGCAAATGTAACATCCGAATGTCGCAAGAACATCGCACGGCTTGGTAGAACAAGATCCAACGTCTTTATCGATTTCTGGATCTAAAATCCTGTGATTTAAATCGGGGTATGTTGACTGATCTCTTTGAATAACCTTACCCTTGAATGCTGATACCAAACTCTCATGATGGTTTGATAATTGACTTTCATAACTAATAAAAGCTTCTTCTGTTAAGTTAACATAATGAGTTAATGAGACTGTAGATGTTTGAAATCCAGCTCTTGCCAAAACTTCAAGTGGCGCTCCTAGCATTGCTAAATGAGTTAATTTCGTATGCTTAAACCTTCGACTAAATAGGCTTAGATTAAGAAGCTCTGAATCGGCGGATGTTATGTACTTTCGACTATACATAATGCGGCTAGTAATGTTCACTCCTTTTTTATTAATACAAATCTCGTCCCCAGAACCTTTTTTTGAGATGCAAAATATCGGCAGTGTACTTTCTGGTGCATTTTTTGTAATTTTAGAAATATAATTTACATGATCAGCTACCGCTCTACCTACTGGCTCAGAAAGTGTATACGTCATCATGTATTTTCGAGCTGGGGTGGCTTTTTGTTTAACTATTGGAACGTTAATTAGAACTTTAATCAAATTACCATCAATATCTCTATTAATTTTGATGTCACCAAACTCTAGTAACTGCAACTGTGATGGTCTCATTGCTTCTGAAATAATTAACCTCCACATCAAATAATCTTGCGTATTAAACTTTCCAGAGATGTATAAACTTTCAACATTAGTAAGGATATTTCTTATCTGCTGGATACTAAATGGACGCTCATGTGGGGTTGAATTTTGGATTTGAATAGTGCTTTTAGGCTTGGGTGATCTCGATGACTTTATATGGTTCTTGAGGTCTGAATCAACTCCCGGAACGTTAAGATTAATCCAATACTTTATCAAAGATCTTAATAACTTTTGTGATGATGCTGATTTGTCTTGTATAAACCAGTTGTACATTGCTAAATTAATAAGTGATATTTGATTTGGAACTAATGCTTTTATTGCTCTTATAAACATCGAAAACTCAATATCCCATCTTCTAACAGTCGAGATTTTTCTTCTGCCATTTAATGCATGAATAATAACGTAGTAATAAATGCTGCTGGTTGCTTTTGTTAGTCCATTTGATGATTGAGTGAGTCTAATATTTGCGTTTTCAGCATCACCTTTTAATTTCATTATTTCCAAGTTAACATCAACTAGCTGATCAGTATCAATTGGTCTAATCTTTTTAGGAAAGTCATCAGGAATAAATTCGTTGGGATAAACTATAAAGGTGTCATACCCTATAAATTTGTTATTCGCCGTCAAGAATGCGGTCCCTTTCTTGAATTAGTTCTGCTGTTTGGTCGATTATATGTCTTTGACTATATCTCGAAGGCATTGTAGATGTATTAGTCCATCTACCTCGTTGTATCAAGATGCTTCTTACATCTTTTCCTTTTGAATATGCAAGATTTGCTATTTCATTAAAGTGAGTGTGCCTCAAAGTATGTGGTGAGAACCATTCTGGAAAATCTTTTAAAGACTTTAGTTTAGATATAACTCTGTTTAAGTTACGTTGTGAGATTGGTTCTCCAATTGTTGGACCACTATGGCAAACAAAGAGGTATTGGTGTTCTTTCACTTTAGGGCTCATTGATATTGCAAGCCTTCTTTCATTGGTAATGTATTTGATTAAATCATTAGTTAAATTTTTGCTAACGGATATATCACCTGAAAGAGTTTTAGATGCAGGCTCTTTAGGCCTTGGGTCCAAACTATCATTTGGTTTATGCTTGACTCTTATTATCCCTATAAACTTGCCAGGAACTATCTCGTAGTTATCTAAAATATCAGTACACTTTAACTTGAGGCATTCTCCTGATCTCAGTCCAGTTTCATAAAGAAACCTAGCAATCAATCTATCTCTAATCCCGTGGTTTGTATTACTAAAAAGCTCATCGGAATAAATTGCGTGCTTAAATGTTGCAGTTTGCTTTGAATCCAAAGAGTAAATCGGGGCAGGCTTTTTATCAGACTTATAATTTTTTTCAAAAGATTTGAAAATTATATTCTTATATTTCTCACTTTTCACTAGAGAGTCATCATCAATATTTAGTAGACCTTCAATAAAGTCTTCAGTAAGCCATATTAGATAGTTGCATAAATTTCTTAAACGAGAATTGGAGGTGGAAATATCAACTAAATTACCTGATGGAATACTATGAATTCTTGAATTATCGATTGAACGAATTCTAGCTAATTCTTTTGACGTGAAATCGCACCAACCACTGAAATCATCAATTTCTCTTTTTGTTAGTGCAATTAAATTATTTTTTACTCGGGTTTCTGGGGACATCCAATCTGGATTTCTTGATTTTTTTATTAACGTCCATTCTAAGAAAAATGCTAAATCTCTAAGAATTGCAAGATGAGTGTTAAGGCTTTTTTGACCCAAATTTCTATATATATATAAAGTTGGAAACTCACAAGGTAGGCCACTGCGAGAATCTAAAAGAATTGCTCTTCTGATGGAGTGCTTGGTAACTCCGTAGCCGATTGGTTGAAGAATAATTTTAGTTTGCGCAGTTAGGTTTTCAATCATTAAATGTTTACATAAAATATATGTGCTTAAATATATTATAAGACATAAATATATGTTTTATCTAAATATTAATTTTTAATCCTAAAGGCATGATTGTATTAATAATTTTATTGCCAATGTTTACGATTTTATTCTTGTGCTAATAACTTTGCCACCGCTCATACACACCAGCACGGTGTCGCCTTCTTCAATCATATTGTAGTCGCCAATCGCTTTGCCAGTGGCGCTAATCAAACTATTCCGTAGTTTGATGAAGTTATTTGAGTGATTTTCAGGTAGGTGTTTAATCATGTCAGGATGATTACTAAATTTATTCAATTCAGTAGAAAGTTAAAGGTTTAAGGAGCGACCGCCATCTACAGCCAATACATGGCCAGTCACAAACGGGGCATCGTAGATTAAAAACTTCACCGCTTTGGCAATATCTTCAGGCTCACCCACGCGTTTGAGCAGGGTTTGATTGATGACCCTTTGCCGATAAACCTCATCAAACTGCGGATTATCTTCTGGCCACTGCACTGGGCCAGGGGCAACCGCATTCACGCGTACTTCAGGCCCCAATTCATGCGCGAGTGATTTTGTAAGCGTGACCAAGCCTGCTTTGGCTACGCTATAGACGATGTAGCCCTTTTTGGGCCTTTCGACATGCATATCGGTAATATTTACAATGCAGCCATGGTTTTTTCGTAACTCAGGTGTGGCGGCCTGCGATAAAAATAAAGGCGCCTTTAAATTACTACCCATGAGGTCATGCCACTTGGCTTCATCAATGTGGCCGATTTCACTGGGATAATAGGTCGAGGCGTTGTTGATGAGTACGTCAAGCCGGCCAAAATGATGGATGGTTTGTCCAATAAGATGCGGTAAATTGACGATGTCCAATAAATCAGCCTGAATGATGGCAACAGAATTGGCGCGTTGTAAATTCAGCTCGGCTTGCAGTGCGCGCGCTTCACTGGTGGAACTACGATAATGAATCATCAGGTTTGCACCCTGAGCGTGTAGTTGGCGGCATATTGCCGCGCCCACGCGTTTAGCGCCGCCCGTAATGAGCACTACTTTATTTATGTTGTTTGCAATCATGCAATATCCAATTCTAATTGTTAGCTATTATAATCCAAGACCATGAGCACATTACCTAAACCAGCCCCTGAGGCCGAAAAACATAGCGAGCAGCTTGTCTTAAAGATTCAGGATGAAATCCAAAGCGCTGGAGGCTGGCTGGATTTTGCGCGATTTATGCAGTTAGCGTTATATGCGACTGGCTTAGGATATTACAGCGCAGGCAGCCAAAAGTTCGGAGATATTAAAAAAGGTGGCGGAGATTTTGTGACCGCACCACAAATTTCTCCGCTATTTGCGCAAACGCTTGCAAATCAAATGATACAAGTCCTGCAATTAACGCAAGGCAGTGTGCTAGAACTTGGTGCAGGCACTGGTAAGCTGGCGGCGGACTGTTTACTTACATTGGCGAAATTAAATGGCTTGCCCGAACGCTATTTTATTTTGGAAGTAAGTGACCACTTGCGGCAGGTGCAGCTTGAAACTTTATCGCAAACATTGCCGCAAGATGTGCTTCAACGGGTCGAATGGCTAAACGAATTGCCGCAGCAGTTTGCAGGCATTGTGATTGGTAACGAGGTGCTAGATGCAATTCCAGTAAACATCGTACATAAACATGCCAATGGCATTGAAGTGTGCGGCATTGCCGTAGTCAACCACAAGCTTGTTTGGCAAAACCGACCCATCAATCAACACGGCACCCCAAGTGAAAAAAGCCTATTTGAAGCAGTGACAAACCTCAATTTACCCGAGGGTTATACGACAGAGATTAACCCTGCCGCCAGTGGATTAATGACTTCACTCGCCACTATATTAAAAAACGGCGCAATATTGATGATTGATTACGGCTTTTCAGCACGTGAATATTATCATCCGCAGCGCAATCAGGGTACTCTGATGTGCCATTATCAGCACTATGCGCACACTGACCCGTTAATTTATGTGGGGCTACAAGATATCACGGCCCACGTAGATTTCACTAGCATTGCCCATGCTGCAGTGAAGGGTGGCCTAAGTTTAAGTGGCTTTTGTAGTCAGGCGCAGTTTCTGATGAATTGCGGCATTTTGACGCTGTTGTCTGAAGTTTCCCCAACTGATATGGCACGCTATGCCCCGTTGGCGGCCGCGGCTCAAAAGCTGTTATCTCCTGCTGAGATGGGCGATTTATTTAAAGTTATTGCTTTTACCAAAGAGATAGATACGCCGCTAATGGGATTTTTGACTGGGGATAAATCGCACACCTTATAGCGCTTAATGATTCAAAATATAGCCATTAAAAGTATAATGGCGGCTATGACAAACGATATCAAAACTGAACATCAATCCCTGCAAGAAATCCCTAAAGACGAGAAAAGTACGAATGACGAATTAAAACATCGCCGCATTCGCAGTTTTGTATTGCGCCAAGGGCGTGTGACAAAAGGGCAGGAGCGCGCACTTGAAATTGGTTGGCCAAAATTTGGTATTCAATATGCGGCCAAGCCAATTGATTTGAATGCGGTGTTTCATCGTCAAGCATCAGCTAAAATTCTAGAAATTGGTTTTGGAATGGGAGAAACAACTGCAAAAATTGCGCAAACGCTACCCCATTGTGATTTTTTAGCCGCAGAAGTACATACGCCAGGCGTTGGCGCATTGTTAAAGCTTATTGAAGCGCATGCACTGACCAATATTCGCATTATTCAGCATGATGTGGTTGAAGTGCTGCAAAACATGCTGGCAGACGCTAGCCTCGATGGCGTACATATTTTCTTCCCTGACCCATGGCACAAAAAACGCCATCATAAGCGCCGGTTGATCCAGGCAGAGTTTGTAAAACTGCTTTGTACTAAACTTAAAGTGGGCGGCTATTTGCATGTGGCAACCGATTGGCAAGAATACGCTGAGTGGGTGTTAGCCGTGCTGAGTGCGGAAACACAGCTTACCAATACCGCAGAAAATTATGCGCCTAAACCGAGCTACCGCCCGCTGACTAAATTTGAGAATCGCGGACTTAAATTAGGGCACGGTGTTTGGGATATGGTCTTCACCAGAGTTTGAGTCTTCATCAAATAGCCATTTGCCAATCACTTTTTCTGCTTCTTCCACGCCAAGTTTTTTCAAGCTAGAAAATAGCTGAATGCTGCACGCGTTACCCCAAGTTTCTACTAACTCTTTGCGAACTTTGTTGAGTGTCAGTGAGGCTTCTCCACGTGATAATTTGTCAGACTTAGTGAGTAAAACATGTACTGGTTTACCACTTGGGCAAAACCAGTCAAGCATTTGGCGGTCTAGCGGGGTGAGTGGGTGACGGCTATCCATGACCAGTACCAAGCCACCTAAGCTAGAGCGCTCACTGAGGTAACGTGCCAATACATTTTGCCAGTGCGCGCGCATCGCCTCTGGCACTTTTGCGTACCCATAGCCTGGTAAATCAACCAAATGGCGGTCATTGCCAAGGGTAAAAAAGTTAATGAGCTGTGTGCGGCCTGGCTGTTTACTCACAAAAGCGAGGCGATTATGATTGGCTAACGTGTTCAATGCGCTGGATTTTCCTGCGTTTGAGCGCCCGGCAAACGCCACTTCAATGCCGCTTGCAGGCGGTAAGTCGCGTAAGTGATGCGCGGAGATAAAAAAAGTGGCGTTTTGGAACAATGGCATTTAATTTCAATTCTTGAGTGATAAGTGTTGCTTTGAAACCTCAAACGTGAGGCGCAGTTAATAACTGTGAAAAATGCTATCACGAAAGGGTCTTTTTAGCTAAAATGTTGAGTAATTCTTTGAATAACCTAAGTTTTGGGAGCTGTAATGCAATTTCGTCATAGGGTAGGGTTAAATTCAGTGGCTGCAAGTTTAACGGGTTTAATGTTGAGCCTTGCTTTTAGTTTGCCTGCGCAAGCGGCAGATGCGGTCAATTCGGCTGAAGAAACCGCTAAAAATGTCTGTTCGGCTTGCCACGGAGTCGATGGCAACAGCGCGATTACGCTGAACCCAAAATTGGCGGGTCAGCATCCTGAATATCTGCAAAAGCAACTCACAGAATTTAAATCTGGTAAACGTGCCAACGCGGTTATGGCGGGTATTGCAGGTGCGTTAAGTGATGAAGACATGAAAAACTTAGCGGCCTATTATTCAAAACAAAGTTTAAAGCTCGGGCAAGCAACGACTAACGGCAAAGGTTCTTTGGGTGAAAAAATCTATCGTGGTGGTGTCGCTGCCACCAATGTGCCAGCCTGTGCAAGTTGCCATGGGGCAAACGGTGCGGGTATTCCTAAGCAGTTCCCGCGCGTAAACGGCCAACATACAGATTACACATTGGCGCAACTCAAAGCGTTTCGCTCAGGTGAACGCGCAAATGCACCAATGATGATGGTCATTTCTGCCAAAATGACAGATGCTGAAATGGCGGCAGTGTCTGATTATATTCAAGGGTTACGCTAGATTTTTACGCAAACGTAATGCGTCTGAATTGAGAGAGTCTGGGAGTCCATAAAGATTTATTTAGGGTAGCGGAAACGTTACCCTAAATGCTTTTTAATGCCCTGTTTTAACACCAACCTTTTGCGATGCTCTGAAAGTCTTATAAATAAAGGCTCGCAGGGCATTGTTTTTCTCTCGAAGGATTTAGTGGTTGTTTTTAAGTCAATTCAACCCATCTAAATGGCTTGTTCAGGGGCTAACATTTCTAGCCTAAAGCGCACTTCACCATTCACATTATCGACCAAACTTAATTCATAGCCAGCCTGACTCGCCTGCTGCGCTGCGTGATACAACCCCACACCTAAACCATTTTTTGAAGTGACATGTGATTTAAATAACTGCTCTGCAATGTCTTGTGGCATGGCGGAGCCAGTATCGGTGACTTCAAGGCAAAAGTGGTTGGATGGCATTAAGGTCACTTTTATTTGCGTGTTGGCTTCTAATTTGGCTTTTTCAAGCGCGTTTTGTACTAAGTTATCCACCACGCTATCGAGCACGTCTGGGTCAATGTCAGCTTTTGGTAAAACAGCAGGCGATTCAAACTGAATTTGATGGTTGCTATTGAGTTGCCTGAAGCTTTTCCACCAAGTGGCCACTTTTGCCTGACGTTTTTTCTCAACACTTGGCCGCTCGAGCTTGGTGAGCGTGGCGGCAAGGCGCTGATTGAGTCTTGGTAATTGTTTTTTAATCAATTCAATCAATCTAATGTCACCTTCAGCGTCACTCGTTTGTTCAGCGGCAGAAGTTAACGTGCCTAAAGACTGCAGAATATTTTTAATATCATGCGTGAGGCGTGAGCCTGTTTCATAAAACGTTTGCATATAGGTATTTTGGCTGATAGTTTCTTCACGGCATTTGGCCTCATAGAATTCGCTCATGATTTGCGTGAGTAGTTGTACGTGTAAATACATGGCAGGGCTAAACTGCCAGCGTGAATAAAGTGTGAGATGCAATTGCTGAAAGCTAAAGGTGGAGATGTGCAGCGTAGCAAAACCAGCTTGATGTTTCGCGCCATCCACCTCCCAAAGTACACCGCTCACCCATTTTAAAGCGGCTAGCTCGCGCATAGAGGCTTCTAAAAAATCACTGGCGGTTAATTCATAATCAGCATGCATGGCGATTTTTCTTAACCATTCTTCAAAGGGCAGGCCTAGACTTAATAAGTAGCGTGACATGAGCAACTCTAAGCCCGAAAAAGTCTCGCTAGGGTTCCATAACCAGCTGAGCATTACTAAGGTCACCGCCAAGCCCAGCACCACATAAATCAGCAGTTTTACGTAATGCACTTGCCAAGTCACGCCAATCGCAAAGCCGCCTAAAATAATAATCAGCGTCACTAAATAAATCAGCAGCGTATAGAAAAAGTCGATATTCTGCGCTGGCGAAACAGGCTTATTTTTTGCTGATAGAAACAAAATGGTCAATGGCAGAATAGGCAGTAAATAAGTCAGTAAGAATTCAGCGGCGATTAAATCATCTTTTGCATTGAGCAGTTTTGGCACCACCCAAAGTAATAGCACGGCAAGTAAATAAGTTGCCGCTAAAATATTAGGTAATCTGGCACGCGTTGTTTCGCCTGAAATAATGCGCCCGCCAATCAGTGCAAATAGACCGGCAATCCAAAAAGCGGTAATCCACCAATTCATATAATACAAGGCAAAAGTGGCACCAATTAAAACAACTAAAATAGATGGCCAGGAGAGTTTTTTGTTGTGATGAAATATAGGTTGCCATAATAAGAAGAACCCATAGTGGCATAAAAACAAGGCGCTAAAAAACTGACTGTTATCCCCCCAAATCATAAGTGCATGGAGAGAGAGCAGCATGAGCGCCATCAGGCGATCGGTATCATCAAACATGCGACGGTAAATTTTAGATAGACTAAGCATAAATTTTTGGCTCATCAATTATTGAAGTTGGCGATATGTTCACAACGACCTAGCGTGTTATTGTAATAGCATTCATTACAATTTAACCATACTGGACGATGTTAAAATTTAGACACAATCGTCAAATTATCAACACAGGCGGCAGAGTTTTCTATGGAAAAAAGCAAAAAAACAGATAGAATGTTAATAATTATCAAGAAAAGCGTCAGTAAATGGTAAAAACACAGCTGGCATGATGTTTGCATGAGAATTGCTAGCAGTAAAACAGTGCATCATATACAACATTAAAAACAGTTTTACTTACATAATTAACGGGTTTGGAAAATTATATGAAAAAACAACAAACAGGCTTTACTTTGATTGAGCTGGCGATTGTGCTAGTGATTATCGGCTTGCTTCTAGGTGGTGTGCTTAAAGGGCAGGAGCTGATTAACAGCGCTAAAGCAAAAAGTATTATTGCTGAATTTAAAAACGTGCAGGTTTTTATTTATGGATATCAAGATAAATTCCGTGCATTACCCGGAGATGATGGCAACGTGGCAGCCCATTTGAATGGTGCAACCTTAGCAACAACAGGTGGCACCGTAGGAAATGCTCGTATTGAAGGCGCTTGGAATTCAACAACATTAACGGATGAGTCAGCCCTTTTTTGGCAACATGTTCGACTAGCAGGCTTGGCAACGGGTCCAACTAACACAGCTGCCGCCGATTTTTTACCTAATAATGCAGAAAATGGGCGCTTAGGCGTTCAGTCCTGGTCAGCTGCTTTTCCGACGATTACCGGAATGTCTGGTTCATATGTGGTTTGTTCTGACAACCTGTCTGGCAGGCTTGCAAAACAAGTGGACGCAAACTTGGATGATGGTGAAACAAGTACTGGCTCGGTGAGAGCGGTAGTAAGCGGAACCCCTGGTGCAGGGGTGGCGGCGACAGCTGTTGTAGATGGAAATATTTATACCGTTTGTATGACTTTCTAACTAATTTTTAGTTTGAGAAAAAGCCCGCAATCGCGGGCTTTTTTGTTGGCTAACAGCTTATAGACGCTTAACTCAAAACAAATCAACTTTAGCGGCAGCTAATTTAAGCGCTTGCTTAGTCTCCAAATTGTTTTAGAATAGTGGCTTCGTAAAAAGTCGTGCTTAAAATCAGAAAAAACAACACTGCAACATGACCAATAATATTGTAGAAATTGATAATTTATCCTTTGGGTACAAAGGCCGTTTGCTGCATAAAGGCATCAATATGGTGTTCCCGCGTCGCAAAGTGGTGGCAATTATGGGCGGTAGTGGCAGTGGTAAAACCACCTTGTTGCGTTTAATTGGCGGACAAATTAAACCAACCAAAGGCGAAGTACGCGTTGAAGGCCAAGTTGTGCACCAGCAAGATCGTGACGGAATTTTTAAATTACGTCGTGAAATGGGCATGTTGTTTCAGCACGGTGCTTTATTCACCGATTTAAGCGTGTTTGATAACGTTGCGTTTCCGATGCGGGAACTTACCGACTTGCCTGAGTCAATGATTCGCGACTTGGTATTAATGAAACTCAATGCGGTAGGTTTGCGCGGGGCGCACACATTAACGCCACCTGAGCTTTCTGGAGGCATGGCGCGGCGCGTGGCCTTGGCGCGCGCAATTGCGTTAGACCCAAATATTATTATGTACGACGAACCCTTTGCAGGCTTAGACCCAATTTCAATGGGTGTGATTTGTGACTTAATTCGAAGCCTCAATGACGCGCTAGGCGCGACTTCAATTATCGTTTCGCACGACGTAAAAGAAACTTTTTTGATTGCTGATTATGTTTATTTTGTTGCCAATGGGGAAGTGGCGGCTGAAGGCACGCCGCATGATTTGATGCAATCAACACTGCCTTTTGTACATCAATTTGTCCATGGTGAAAAAGATGGCCCAGTACCATTTCACTATGCGGCTCCTGATTATCAAAAGGAGCTAATGCAAAATGTCTAAAATTAATTTAGTCAATAAATTACTCAGTGGGCTTCACATGACGGGTCATCGAGTAATTGAGCAAATCTGGCGTCTTGGTGCTGGTGCAAGATTGTTCTTTTTAACCCTGACGTACTCCGCAGAAAGCTTTCGTCGTCCACATTTGATTGTGCGCGAAATGTATTTCACCGGGGTGATGTCACTGATTATTATTTTAGTCTCTGCTTTTTTTGTAGGGATGGTACTTGCATTGCAGGGTTACAATACTTTGCAAAAATACGGGTCTTCTGAATCCATTGGTGTGCTGGTGGCACTCGCTTTAATAAGAGAGCTGGGTCCAGTTGTAACAGCGTTATTGTTTGCGGGCCGTGCGGGTACCGCAATTACTGCCGAAATTGGTTTAATGAAAGCAACCGAGCAACTTTCAGCCATGGAAATGATGGCGGTTAATCCAATTTCTCGTGTGATTGCACCTCGTTTTTGGGCGGGCGTGTTTTCAATGCCAATATTGGTTTGTTTATTTTCAATGGTGGGCGTATTGGGCGGGCATTTGGTTGCGGTTGCACAAATTGGTGTGGATGTCGGTGCTTTTTGGTCGCAAATGCAGGCGAATGTAGAATTTGCAGATGTCACCGACATGTTGATAAAAAGTTTTGTGTTTGGTGTGGCATGTACGATTATTGCCTTATTTGAAGGGTACGATGCACCGCCAACGGCTGAAGGCGTCAGCCACGCGACCACTCGTACGGTGGTGACCTCAGCGCTTGCTGTGCTGGGTTTAGATTTCATACTCACGTCATTTATGATAGTGGCGTAAAAAATATTATGGCTGAATGTGGTGGCAATTAACAATAGAAAAGTTGGGGAATAAACATGAGTAGAACAACAATAGATTTATGGGTGGGTGTGTTGGTGGTTTTAGGCATCGCGGCTTTCTTTGGGTTAGCGATGAAGGTGGGAAATTTAACGACAAGCAGTTTAGGTGAAACCTATTCAGTGACCGCCGAATTTGAAAATATTGGTGGCCTTAAACCACGAGCACCTGTTAAAAGTGCGGGTGTTGTTGTCGGTCGCGTAGATAGCATTACCTTTAACAGTAAAAATTATGCGGCTGAGGTGACAATTAAAATTGACCAGCGTTATCCTTTTCCAACAGATACTTTCGCTAACATTTATACAGCGGGTCTGCTGGGTGAGCAATACATCGGCTTGGAAGCTGGCGGAGATGATGTAGATCTAAAAAATGGTGATAAAATTGCCAAAACGCAAGATGCAATTGTGCTAGAAAAAATGATTAGTCAGTTTTTATTTAGCAAGGCCTCAGAAACAGAAGATAAAAATTCCAAAAATGAAAAAGATGCGGTCAGTGACTCTGGTGAAAACGCGAAGTCAACTGAATTAGGTGACCCGCCGTTTTAGGTCAGGTGATAGTTTAGTAAACGCGGATTGAACACTTTCAATTTTGAATGGACAAAGGATTCAGATGAAAATATTACTTAAATGGATGATTGGCGCAAGTTTACTTGCAAATTTATTAGTTGCCAGCGCTGCGAATGCAGAATTGGCGCCGGATGTATTAGTAAAACAAACTGCTGATGATGTATTAAATATTATCAAAAATGATAAGGAAATTCAGGCTGGTAATCAGCAAAAGATCTACGCACTTGCTGAAGAGAAAATTTTGCCAAACTTCGACTTTGATCGCGTAAGTCGCATGGTGCTAGGCAAGAGTTGGAGGGCAGCAACACCTGAGCAGCAGGCAAGCTTTCAAAAAGAGTTTAGAAGTTTGTTGCTACGTACATACTCGGTGGCGCTTGGTAAATATCGTGATCAAACCATTGAATATAAACCTATGCGTGCAGAGCCTGATGCAAAAAATGTTACCGTTAAAACGCAGATTTTGCAAAACGGTGGCCAGCCTATTTCTGTAGATTACAGTTTGGTAAAAGGGGCAAATGGCTGGAAAGTCTATGACATTGTGATTGAAAGTGTGAGCTTGGTTACTAATTATCGCAGCCAATTTTCGCAAGAGATTCGTCAAAATGGCATTGATAGTTTAAATAAAAAGCTGGCTGAAAAAAATAAATCGGCCGGCGTTTAGCATTTAAGGCAATAGCATAAATGGAAAATGTGACGTTATCATCTATCACGCAGCACACAAACACATGGAGTGTTGCAGGGCCAATGGTTGTTGATACGGTGAATAAGCTATTGCTTGAGAGTGCCAAATTTACAAATAATGAGTCGGCGTTTGAGGTTAACTTTTCTAAAGTAACAGATGTCGATACTGCAGCGTTAAGTTTGATGATGGAATGGCAGCGCCGTGCAGTTGCATTGAACAAAAAAGTCGTATTTACACATTTGCCCGCCAATTTAACGAGTTTGGCCTCACTTTATGGGGTCACTGAATTTATTCCTATGGTGGCTTCTTGATTTTTTTTAAACTGCAAAATAGCTAACAATTGCAATCGAAAACAGTTTGTTGTAAATCTTTACGGCTTGTTAAATAACAAGCCGTATTTTATTCAGTGTTGTATCCAATAGTAACGTTTTAATTATTTATCACTAACTGTAAGCCAAAAGAGAATGAAGCCAGCAATCCAATTTAATCGCGTACATAAAAATTTTGGCGAATTGCAAGCGCTGAACGGTATTGATTTAACCATTCCGCAAGGCGAGTTTTTTGGCTTGCTTGGCCCAAATGGTGCTGGAAAATCAACTTTAATCAATATTTTGGCTGGGCTGCTGAAGCCTACTTATGGAACAGCTTCTGTCATGGGGCATGATGTGGTGAGTGACTATCAGGCAGCACGCATGGCGCTTGGCGTTGTGCCGCAAGAGTTGGTGTTTGATCCCTTTTTTAATGTACGGGAAATGCTTCGTTTTCAGGCAGGTTATTTTGGACGAGGTCGCGAAAATGATGCTTGGGTGGATGAAATTCTTGAAGGTCTGGGATTAACAGATAAAGCGCATACCAATATGCGTAAACTTTCAGGCGGTATGAAGCGGCGTGCGCTGATTGCACAAGCCCTAGCACATAAGCCACCGGTAATCGTGTTGGATGAGCCGACAGCGGGTGTTGATGTGGAGTTGCGGCAAATGCTGTGGGAGTTTATCAAAAAACTCAATCGCGAAGGACATACCATCGTGTTGACGACGCATTATCTAGAAGAGGCTGAAACGCTCTGTTCGCGCGTGGCGATGATGAAGCAGGGTGAAATTGTTGCACTGGATAGCACAGCAAATTTACTCAATAAGTTTGCAGGTAAAAATTTACGTCTTGTTTTAGGTAACGCGCCACTACCCGCACCTTTATTGTCAATGTTAAAAAGTGGCGAGCATGGGGTTTATATGCTGGCGCTCAGCCATTTAAGCCAAGTGGAATTTGCATTAAGTGAATTGCGCAAAGCGAATGTGCAGATTGAAGACATGCAACTGATTGAACCTGACCTAGAAGATGTGTTTATGTCGCTGGTTGGCAGTGCAAGTCATCGTAACGATGATTTAATTATACAAAGCTAGGGTGTCATGAGTTTAATGAATCAAAAATGGCGCGGAACGTATACTTTATTTAAAAAGGAAGTATTGCGTTTTTGGCGCGTGGCATTTCAAACGGTGGCCTCCCCCGTACTTACAGCCTTGCTGTATTTATTGATATTTTCACATGTGTTGGCCAGCCATGTGCAAGTGTATGAAAACGTACCGTATACCGCTTTTTTAATCCCTGGGCTTATCATGATGTCGTTATTGCAAAATGCATTTGCGAACAGTTCATCAAGCCTGATTCAGTCAAAAGTGATGGGCAATATCGTATTTATTTTACTGACACCATTAAGTTACTTGCAGTTTTATATGGCGCTCTTAGCGGCCGCGATGATACGCGGTCTGTTCGTGGGTTTTGTGATTTATTTGGTGGCCCTGTTTTTTGTAGATTTGCCAATTGTGCATGTTGGGTGGATTTTGACGTTTGCGGTGTTAGGTAGTGCGCTGTTGGGTACGTTCGGTATTATTGCGGGCATTTGGGCGGATAAGTTTGACCAAATGGCCGCTTTTCAGAACTTTGTGATTATGCCGCTCACGTTTTTGTCAGGGGTATTTTATTCCATCCATTCATTGCCACCGTTTTGGCAAGTCGTATCAAAATTCAACCCATTTTTTTATATGATAGATGGCTTTAGGTTTGGCTTTTTTGGCAAAGGGGATGTTTCACCTTGGCTAAGCTTAGTGGTTGTCATTGGTTTTTTATTGGGATTAGCATGGGTGTGCCTAAAAATGCTAAAATCAGGTTATAAATTAAGAGGCTAGTGACAAGCATGTTAAGCGCAGCACAATTAGAAAGCTATATTAAACAAGGTCTGCCATGTGATTACATTCAGGTGTTGGGGGATGATGGTACGCATTTTGAGGCTGTGGTGGTGAGTCCATTATTTACCGGTAAAAACATGGTGCAGCAACATCAGCTGGTTTATGGTGCTTTGGGTGACCGCATGCGCGCTGAAATTCACGCACTCTCAATGAAAACCTATACGCCTGACCAATGGCAAGCGTTAAGCCGCTAAATTGCAAAATTAAATCAATAGAAAGTGATTATGGATACACAGGCAAAAATTAAAGAAACCGTTACGACAAACCCGGTTGTGTTATTTATGAAGGGGTCGCCAAAATTTCCACAATGTGGATTTTCAAATTTAGCTACGCAAATATTGGATGCCTGTCAGGCAAAGTATTTGGCGATTGATGTGCTGCAAGACCAGGCAATACGTGAAGGCATCAAGCAATTTGCTAGCTGGCCAACGATTCCTCAGCTATATGTTAATGGTGAGTTCGTGGGTGGTTCAGATATTATGCGCGCCATGTATGAAAGCGGCGAACTTCAAACTTTACTGAATGCGACTAAATAATTGGACAAGTTAATCATACAAGGTGGCAACCGCCTGCACGGTGAAGTCACTGTTTCTGGCGCAAAAAATGCTGCCTTGCCTATTTTATGCGCCTCTTTACTGGCTGAAACTCCGCTTCAACTAAGTGGTGTGGCTGCATTAAAAGACATTGATACCACCATTAAATTGCTCGCTATGATGGGTGTAAAAATTACGCGCAATGTTGACGCGGTGACGTTAGATGCATCAGAAGTGGCCTCTTTTGAGGCGACCTATGAAATGGTAAAAACCATGCGCGCTTCTATTTTGGTATTGGGACCATTGTTGGCGCGGTTTGGTACAGCACGCGTTTCATTGCCAGGTGGCTGTGCCATTGGTTCACGTCCTGTGGATTTACACATAAAAGGCTTGCAGGCGATGGGCGCGGCCATTCATATTACGCATGGCTATATTCAGGCAAGTACATTGCATTTACCAAATCGGCGCTTGCAAGGCGCGCGTTACTACATGGATTTGGTAACGGTGACGGGTACAGAAAATCTGATGATGGCAGCAAGCTTGGCTGAAGGGACTACCGTACTGGAAAATGCCGCTAAAGAGCCAGAAGTCGTCGATTTAGCCGAGATGTTGATTAAGATGGGTGCAAATATTACCGGCGCCGGAACCGATGTGATTACGATTGTTGGCGTAGAAAAGCTTAAAGGCACAACCCATCATGTCGTGTGTGACCGCATTGAGGCAGGCACTTATATGGTGGCTGCAGCAATGACAGGTGGTGAAGTCAAGTTGCTGAATGCACGCGCTGACTTGCTTGATGCCGTAATTGAGAAATTGCGTGAAGCGGGAGCAACGGTGACGCACGATGCAACAAGTATTACGGTAAAAAGTGATGGCAAACTTAAAGCAGTGAATATTCGCACAGCACCACACCCAGCTTTCCCCACCGATATGCAAGCGCAGTTTATGGCGCTGAATACGGTGGCGGAAGGCGTTGCAAAAGTGACTGAAACCATTTTTGAAAACCGCTTTATGCACGTGCAGGAAATGCAACGTATGGGCGCTGACATCAGCATAGATGGCAATACCGCACTGGTGAAAGGCGTTGAGTATTTAGATGGCGCAACGGTGATGGCCACAGACCTTCGCGCTTCTGCCAGCCTAGTATTAGCCGGGTTAGTGGCGCGTGGTGAAACCGTGATTGAGCGCATTTATCACCTAGACCGCGGTTACGAACATTTAGAAGCCAAGCTCAACGCCTTGGGTGCTAACGTTAAGCGAGTTTAAAGTCATGATTACCATCGCACTCTCAAAAGGTCGTATTTTTGAAGAAACCACGCCATTGCTGGCGGCGGCAGGCATTCATCCGGCGGAAGACCCTGAAGCTTCACGTAAATTGATTATCGGCACTAATCGTGACGATGTACGTTTGATTATTGTGCGTGCGTCTGATGTGCCAACCTATGTGCAATATGGCGCGGCAGATTTAGGCATCGCAGGCAAAGACGTGTTAGATGAACATGGCGGCGAAGGGTTGTATCAGCCGATTGATTTGCAAATTGCCAAATGTAAAATGATGGTGGCAGTGCGTGAAGATTTTGATTACTTTGCATCGATTCGCAGCGGTGCGCGACTAAAAGTGGTAACCAAGTATGTTAAAACCGCACGTGAGCATTTTGCTGCAAAAGGCATGCATGTGGATTTAATCAAGCTTTATGGCTCAATGGAATTGGGCCCGTTGGTTGGTTTGGCCGATGTGATTGTTGATTTGGTGAGTACAGGAGGAACTTTACGCGCGAATCACCTCAAAGCAGTAGAAGAAGTCGGTGAGGTGAGTTCGCGGTTGGTGGTCAATCAGGCGTCGTTCAAACTCAATCGTGCCAAAATTCAGCCAATGATGGATGCATTTACACAGGCGATTGCAAAACGCAGCGCATAAGTAAAAATTAAGGGAATTTAATTAGTATTTTGAGGCATGAATTTCCCCGAGAGAAAAAATATGCTCTGGAAGCCTTGTAAATGAAGGCTCGCAGAGCATCGAAAAAGGTTGTAGGTAAAATTGACCAAAAAAGTGTTATTTTTTGCGCTTTATAACGCTTTATAAATAGACATAAAACGCCCAAAAAATTAAGCAATCAATATATTAAGCAATCGAAATAAAGTGAAGTAGAAAACTCATGATGAACATTAGAAAACTATCCACCAAAGATGCAGGTTTTGATGCTGATTTAAAAGCCTTGCTGGCGTTTGAAACTGCGCAGGATGACAGCATTGATGTTGTTGTTGCAAATATTTTAAAAGATGTGAAAGCGCGCGGCGATGAAGCGGTGCTGGAATATACCAATCGCTTTGATAAAACCAGTGCAACAAAGCTTTCTGAACTTGAAATCAGTCAGGCGGAGTTAGTCGCGGCATTAAACGGTTTACCTACAGCGCAGCGCGAAGCCTTGCAGTCAGCCGCAGCGCGCGTGCGTAGTTATCATGAAAAACAATTGATGCAATCATGGAGCTACACAGAGGCCGATGGCACCTTGCTTGGGCAACAAGTCACATCGTTAGACCGCGTTGGCCTATATGTGCCGGGCGGTAAGGCGGCTTATCCTTCCAGCGTGTTGATGAATGCGATTCCAGCAAAAGTGGCGGGTGTGCAAGAACTCATTATGGTAGTACCCACCCCAAATGGTGAAAAAAATGCGCTGGTTTTGGCGGCTGCTGCGGTATGTGGTGTGGATCGCGTATTCTGCATTGGTGGCGCGCAAGCCGTTGGCGCGCTGGCTTATGGCACACAAACAGTGCCGCAGGTGGATAAAATTGTCGGCCCAGGTAACGCTTATGTCGCTGCGGCTAAACGCCGTGTATTCGGCGTGGTGGGCATTGATATGGTGGCAGGCCCTTCAGAAATTTTAGTGATTTGTGACGGCAAAACCAACCCTGACTGGATTGCGATGGACTTGTTCAGCCAGGCCGAGCATGACGAACTGGCACAATCTATTTTACTTTCGCCTGATGCCGCATTTTTAACAGAAGTTGCTGCCAGTATGCAAAGGTTAGTAGAAGAAATGCCGCGTAAAGAGATTATTAATACCTCTATCACTGACCGTGGCGCCTTGATCTTAACTAAAGATTTAGATGAAGCGGTGGCGATTTGTAATTACATCGCGCCTGAGCACTTGGAACTTTCTGTGGAAGATCCTTTAACGCTTGCTAAAAAAATTAAGCACGCTGGTGCCATTTTTATGGGACGTGACACTTGTGAGGCGCTTGGCGATTACTGCGCAGGCCCAAACCACGTGTTGCCTACTTCGCGTACTGCAAGGTTCTCATCCCCGCTGGGTGTGTATGACTTTCAAAAACGCACTAGCCTGATTATGGTGTCTTCTGAAGGCGCCCAAGTGCTAGGCAAAGTGGCTGCTACGCTCGCTTATGGTGAAGGCTTGCAAGCGCACGCAAGAAGTGCTGAATTTCGGTTGAAAAGTAGTTAACTATATTAGGCAATAGAATTAATGAAATATTTAGTTTTGTTTTTGGTGTTATGGGGAGTTAGCTTTCAATTCATTTATGCAGGAAAACTTTCCAAGTTACAGTCTATCATGGGTGGCTTTCTCGTAGCTATTCTAATCATGATTCCATTGACTATGCTTTTTGTTTTGTTTGGGATTTTCTAATGTATATCGGTCAGTACTGCATACGTGGAAAGTAAAATAAAGTATATGAGTAAATTCTGGAGTGATATTGTCCACACCCTCACCCCGTATGTGCCTGGTGAGCAGCCTAAGCTTAAAAATCTGATTAAGCTCAACACCAATGAAAACCCCTACCCGCCAAGCCCGAAAGTGCTTGATGCATTAAAAGCTGAGGCGGCAGAGACTTTGCGCCTGTATCCTGATCCGAATTCAGATAAGTTAAAGGTCGCGATTGCAAGCTATTATGGCCTGCAAGCAAACCAAGTGTTTGTCGGCAATGGCTCGGATGAAATACTGGCGCATGTGTTTCAGGCCTTATTAAAGCATGATAAACCACTGCTTTTTCCTGATATCACCTATAGTTTTTACCCAGTGTATTGTGGGTTATATCAAATTCAGTATAAGACAGTTGCACTGAATCATCAGTTTGAAATTGACGTAGAAGATTATTTACAACCGAACGGCGGCATTATTCTGCCAAACCCGAATGCGCCAACGGGAATTCCGCTGCCGCTTGCTAAAATTGAACAATTGCTCAAGCGCAACCCTGAATCTGCAGTGGTGGTCGACGAGGCATATGTGGATTTTGGTACGGAATCAGCCGTGAAGTTGATTCAACAATACCCTAATTTATTAGTCACGCAAACGTTATCTAAATCTCGTTCACTTGCTGGTTTGCGCGTGGGTTTTGCATTGGGTCACCCAGATTTGATCGAAGCGCTGATTCGCGTTAAAGATAGCTTTAACTCTTATCCCATTGATCGTTTTGCCGAAGCTGGTGCGATTGCAGCGATGCAAGACCAAGCGTATTTTGAACATACTTGCCAACAAGTCGTTGCGACACGTGAACAGTTAGTGAAAGATTTGCAAGGCTTAGGTTTTGATGTGCTACCTTCTGGCGCTAATTTCATTTTTGCCAAGCATCGGGTGAAAGCAGGCAGTGAACTCTCTGCCCAATTGCGAGAAAAAGGCATCATCGTGCGGCAATTCCAGTCACCAGCAAGAATTAAAGAATATCTTCGCATCACCATTGGCACAGAAGCACAGTCTCGAGCGCTAATCGATGCGCTCAAACAGCTCATTTAAATTTTCTTTATTTATTTAAAAGTAGTGCGATTGCGACTGCTTGAATCAAGATAGATTTAAAAAGCTTAACTTTCATAGTCAATCAAAAATTATGCAGGTTTCCATGAAATAAAGTAAAAAATTGTTTAATTTCATGCGAACAGCGTGTTATTATCGCGAAATGTGTGTTTTTACACAAAAAAACTATTTTAAAACGAACTTTTTTAACTCAAGTAAGTTACTTGTAATTTACTTTTTGCGGGAGGATGTAGCATGGCTCAAACCCAAATGGCACTAGATTCATTAGATTTCGACGGTACCGTCGCATTAGCAACTAAAGTTGCTCCACACGTAGATATTTTAGAAATTGGTACACCTTGCATTAAGCACAACGGTATCAAATTACTTGAAGTATTACGTGCTAAATTCCCTAACAACAAGATCTTAGTTGACTTGAAAACAATGGATGCTGGTTTCTACGAAGCTGAGCCATTCTTCAAAGCTGGTGCTGACATCGTGACTGTGCTTGGTACTGCAGATATCGGTACAATCAAAGGCGTGATTGACGTTGCCAACAAATATGGCAAACAAGCGCAAGTTGACTTGATCAACGTTGCCGACAAAAAAGCACGTACATTAGAAGTGGCTAAATTGGGCGCGCACATCATTGGTGTGCACACTGGTTTAGATCAACAAGCGGCCGGCCAAACACCATTTGGCGATTTAGCCTTAGTCACTGGTTTAAAAACAGGCGCTAAAGTTTCTGTTGCTGGTGGCATTAAAGCTGCTACAGTACGTCAAGTGGTTGACGCGGGTGCTGACATTGTTGTTGCAGGTGCGGCGATTTACGGCGCTGCTGACCCAGCGGCTTCTGCAAAAGAAATCACAGGTTTGGCACATGGCAATAACGCTGGTGCAGCTGCTGGTGGTTTTAACTTTTTACCATGGGTAATTGCGATTGCTGCAGCAATCTTGGCTTTCTTCTTGTACAACAATTTGAATAAACCCGCTGACACAGCAGTAGATGGTGCGGCAGTTGAGCAACAAGTTGAAGGCGCTGTAGATGCAACGACAGAAGCTGCTGGTGCAGCAGTTGAAGCAACTGCTGAAGCAACTACAGAAGCAGCTGGTGTAGCAGTTGAAGCAACGGCTGAAGCAACTACAGAAGCAGCTGCAGCAGTTGAGGCTGCTGGTACAGCAGTAGAAGCTAAAACAGATGGTTTAGTAGGCGCAGCTAAAGAAGCGACAGGACAAGCTGAATAATTTTAATTTAGCTTTGGTCTAACTAAAAGCCGGCTCTTGAGAGCCGGCTTTTTTGTTTTAGTTATGCAACAAATCAAGTGTAACCTTACGCATAACTTCAAGTTTGGGTTAAAATGCCAATACATTTTCAATATAAGTTTAATGTCACATGCGCAATGCTGAAATTATTCGCAATACCTTAGAAACGCAAATTACAGTCTCTGTTAATTTAGACGGCACAGGCGTTTCTCATTTCAATACTGGATTGGGCTTTTTAGATCATATGCTCGATCAAATTGCCCGTCACGGCATGATGGATATCAGTGTGATTGCAAAAGGTGATCTCCATATTGATGCTCACCATACCGTGGAAGATATTGGGATTACTTTTGGTCAAGCCTTTGCTAAAGCAATCGGCGATAAAAAAGGCATTCGTCGCTACGGTCATGCTTATGTGCCGTTAGATGAAGCGTTGTCACGCGTGGTGTTAGATATTTCTGGTCGGCCTGGGCTGGAATTTGCATGTACGTTCACGCGCGCAACGATTGGTGAATTTGATGTTGATTTGATTCATGAATTCTTTCAAGGATTCGTTAATCATGCCAATATCACGCTGCATATTGATAACCTAAAAGGTCATAATGCTCACCATCAAGCTGAAACGATTTTTAAAGCCTTTGGCCGTGCGCTGCGCGTAGCAGTTGAGTCTGATGCGCGTATGGCAGGCATAATGCCGTCCACAAAAGGCAGTCTCTAAGTTTAGAAGATCGCTTAATTTAGTATGCGTAAAATTGATATTGCGGTCGTAGACTATGGCATGGGCAACTTACGCTCAGTGTCTAAGGCGCTTGAACACGTGGCGCCAGAGAAGTCTGTATTGGTGACTAGCTGTCCAGATGAAATCTCGAAAGCTGAACGTGTTGTTTTTCCTGGACAAGGCGCGATGCCAGACTGTATTCGAGAACTCGACGCCCGTGGTCTGCGTGAGTCAGTCTTATTTGCAGCGCACAATAAACCTTTTTTAGGGATTTGTATCGGTCTACAAATGCTATTTGAGCATTCTGAGGAGGGCGATGCAGCAGGTTTGGGCGTTTTTCAGGGGCAGGTAAAGCGCTTTGCTGCGGCTGATATGCATGATGAACATGGCGAAAAATTAAAAGTACCGCACATGGGCTGGAACCAGGTTTACCAAGTCGTTGACAGTGAAAACGCAGCGCATGCGCTATGGCAAGGCATTGAAAATGGCACGCGTTTTTATTATGTGCATAGTTATTATGTTGCTCCCGCAGACCAAGTAATTACAACAGGTTATACTCGTTATCCTAGCGAGTTTACCAGTGCAATTGCACAGAATAATTTATTTGCAGTACAATTTCACCCAGAAAAAAGTGCAACCGCTGGCTTACAGTTGCTGCACAATTTTGTAAACTGGCAGCCTTAACCAAAAGTCTACATCGATTTATTTCTTATTTTTTACTGTTCTATATTCATCATTTTTATTTAATTTACTATGTTAATTATCCCAGCAATTGATCTTAAAGATGGCCACTGCGTCAGGTTAAAACAAGGTTTAATGGAAGAGTCGACGGTCTTTTCGGAAGATCCGGGTGCGATGGCAAAACATTGGGTGGATGCAGGAGGTAAGCGTCTGCATTTGGTTGACTTGAATGGTGCTTTTGCAGGTAAACCGGTGAATGAAGCAGCCATTAAATCCATTGTGGCGGCGGTAAAAGGTGAAATTCCTATTCAACTGGGTGGTGGTATTCGTGATTTAGAAACAATAGAGCGTTATTTAGATAACGGTATTGATTTTGTGATTATTGGCACAGCTGCAGTGAAAGTGCCGGGCTTTTTGCACGAGGCTTGCGATGCTTTTCCCGGGCAGGTGATGGTTGGTCTGGATGCAAAAGACGGTAAAGTCGCGATTGACGGTTGGTCAAAACTCACGGGGCATGATGTGATTGATTTAGCCAAAAAGTTTGAAGATTACGGCGTGAGCTCGATTGTTTACACCGATATTGGCCGAGATGGCATGTTGACGGGCGTCAACATTGAGGCCACAGTTGCATTGGCGAAAGCCTTGACGATCCCCGTGATTGCCTCGGGCGGTGTGACCAACTTAGACGACGTACGCAAGCTTTGCGCAGTGGCGGATGAAGGCATTATTGGCACCATTACGGGCCGCGCCATTTATGAAGGTACGCTAGATTTTACAGCGGCGCAAAAACTTGCGGATGAACTAAGTGCTCGCTAAGCGTATCATTCCTTGCTTAGACGTGACGGCGGGTCGCGTAGTGAAAGGGATTAACTTCCTTGAACTCAGAGACGCCGGCGATCCAGTTGAAGTTGCAAAGCGTTATGATGAACAAGGTGCGGATGAACTGACGTTTTTAGATATCACGGCAAGTTCTGACAACCGAGGTCTACTTCTGCATATCATTGAAGAGGTCGCGGCTCAGGTATTTATTCCGCTTACTGTGGGCGGTGGTGTACGCGAGGTTGAAGATGTGCGTCGTTTGCTCAACGCTGGGGCTGATAAGGTCAGCATCAATACCACAGCGGTGCTGAATCCAAAAATGGTACAAGACGCAGCGGCTCGGTTTGGCTCACAATGCATCGTAGTAGCCATTGACGCGAAAAAAGTTGAGAACCAACCGTTTGAGTGGGAAGTATTTACGCACGGTGGACGCAAGGCTACAGGGCTAGACGCCGTGAAATGGGCTGAACACATGGTGAGCCTTGGCGCAGGTGAGTTGCTGATTACCAGTATGGATCGTGATGGGACTAAAATAGGTTTTAATAACCCTCTCAACCGAGCGATTTCCAATGCGGTTGATGTGCCGATTATCGCTTCAGGTGGTGCGGGTAGTCTGCAACATTTAGTGGATGGCATTAAATTAGGTGGTGCTGATGCAGTGCTGGCCGCCAGTATTTTTCATTACGGAGAGTACACAATCCAAGAAGCCAAAGAATTCATGCAAAAAAACGGGATTGAGATGCGGCTATGACAAGCACTTCAGAATTATGGTTAGACAAAGTGCATTGGGATGCCAATGGTTTGGTACCCGTGATTGCGCAAGAGTATGACACAGGTCGCGTGCTCATGTTTGCCTGGATGAATCGTGAGTCCTTGCAGCGCACATATGAAACGCGGCAGGCGGTCTATTGGTCACGCTCGCGTAACCGCTTATGGCATAAGGGCGAGGAGTCTGGGCATATACAAAAGATTCATGAAATACGCCTAGATTGTGATGAGGACGTTGTGCTGATTAAAGTGGAGCAAGTGGGCGGCATTGCTTGCCACACAGGGCGGCATAATTGTTTTTTTCAAAAGTTAGAAAATAACCAATGGGTCACTGACCAGCCCGTCATCAAAAACCCGAATGAGATTTATAATCATGAATGATGTGTTAAATCGATTGTCTGAGTTGCTGGAGCAGCGCAAAAGAGCTGATCCCGCTACGTCCTACGTGGCAAAGCTATACGCTAAAGGGATGGACAGTATTCTCAAAAAAGTTGGCGAAGAGGCGACTGAAGTGGTGATTGCTGCCAAAGGCGGCAATCAACAAGAGATTATTTATGAAACGGCCGATTTGTGGTTTCACACGTTAGTCATGCTTGCAAAAGCAGACATCAACCCACAGGAAGTGCTTGATGAGTTGGCGCGGCGCGAGGGTTTGTCAGGAATTACTGAGAAAGAAAACCGAGCAAAATGAGTGCGGACTGCATTTTTTGTAAAATAGTAAGCGGTGCAATTCCTTCTAAAAAGATTTATGAAGATGAAGACTTCGTGGCTTTTCATGACATCAATCCATCTGCAAAAGTACATTTTTTAATTGTGCCAAAATTGCATATAGAAAGCCTGCAAACCTGCGATGCCTCACATCAGCTTTTGCTTGGTAAAGCCTTGTTATTAGCGCCAAAATTGGCGGCAGAGCAAGGGCTAAAGGGGTTTAAAACGTTGATCAACACCGGACGTGAAGGCGGACAAGAGGTCTTTCATTTGCACTTGCATGTTATGGGTGGTTGGACAACCATCCCTAAATTATAGGAGAGTTATCATGGGTTCATTCAGCATTTGGCATTGGCTCATCGTATTGTTGATTGTGGTGTTGGTGTTTGGAACTAAAAAGCTAAAAAATATGGGCGGCGATGTTGGCGGTGCAGTCAATGAGTTTAAAAAGGCCATGAAAGACGGCCAGGTGACGGAAGAAACGGATAAAAACGGCACAACCATTGAAGGTGAAGTCACAGAAAAGACTAAGCAGTAAATTTTAAGTAACAAGCGCATATTGTGTTTGATATTTCATTTTCAGAGCTTATTGTTGTTGCGGTGGTCGCCTTACTGGTAATTGGCCCAGAAAAGCTGCCAAAAGTAGCGCGTACGCTAGGTGCGCTTACCGGACGTATGCAAAAATACGTGGCGCAGATTAAAGATGAAGTCAATCGGGAAGTACGATTTCAAGAGTTGCAGCAGTTGCAGCAAGAAATCCAATCATCTGCTTTTAATACTAAAGAAGCCATTCAATCCTCTTTGAATGATGTAAAGGCGCAAGTTTCAGTCGAGGCGGAAGCCTTTCAACTCACAGCGCTTGACCCATCTCCACCAGCAAAACCTGCTACACAGCCGCAGACCAAACCAGTCAAACCCAAAGCCACTCAGTCAGGTACAGCCGAGTTGCCGCTCAAGGCGCGTAAAGGTCAAACTGCTGTTAATAAAACAACTGCCGAAAAAAAGCGTGTGGCAAAAGCGGCTAAAGAAGCATAGCAACCATCGTGACACCCACCGACAACTTCATTTCACATCTCATTGAGCTACGCAATCGTCTGCTACGCATTGTGGTTGGCTTTGTTGTGGTTTTCGTTGTATTTTTCCCGTTTGCTAACGACATTTATGCGGTATTAGCTGCACCGCTATTGGGCAAACTTCCCGCTGGCGGACAAATGATTGCAACTGCCGTCACCACGCCATTTTTTGTGCCAATGAAGGTTGCCATGATGGCGGCGTTTATGGTGTCATTGCCGCATACCGTGTACCAGATTTGGGCATTTGTGGCGCCAGGACTCTACGCACATGAAAAAAAATTCATGATTCCTGTGATTATTGCCAGCTGTCTGTTGTTTCTGTTGGGCATGGCATTCGCCTATTTTTTAGTGTTTCCTGTGGTATTTGGTTTTATTGTAGGCACCGCGCCAATTGGGGTGGCGGTCATGACCGATATCGACAACTACTTAGATTTTGTGCTGACACTTTTTTTTGCTTTTGGGCTAGCGTTTCAGGTGCCTATCGCGGTGGTGATGATGGTGCGTTTTGGTTGGGTGACCATTGCGCAACTCAAAGAAGCGCGTGGTTATGTAATTGTGGGGGCGTTTGTGATTGGCGCAATTTTTACGCCGCCCGATATTATTTCGCAATTTATGCTGGCCGTACCGATGTGGTTGCTCTATGAATTAGGGATTTTGATTGCGGCACTTCAGAAAAAACCACCAGAACCGTCAATTCGCCCACCTGCTGAATAAGTCACACGCACCTCACTTTAGTCTGCACAGATGGCGAGCTAAAATCCACTAAAACATTGAAGTAAAAAAAGTGCTTTATTCACTTAAAAATATGCCGAGGAAAAAACAATGCCCTACGAGCCTTTGTTTATAAGGCTCGTAGGGCATTGAAAAAGGTTGGTAGCAATATTGACCTAAATTTAAGCAAAAAGTACACGCAAATTTTAGTGGTATTTTCTTGCGTGGCTGCACATTGACTTCAGCAAAACCACGAATAAAGAACGCGGAGAATGCTTTTACAGCTGTGTGCTTTACTCTTTTAAAGCAACAGGTTTTGGTCTTTTGCCAATCAGAATCACAATGTCCAGCATATTTTCATCGCGCGCAATTTTAACCGTTGCGTTTTTAAAAGGCGGTAATGCGGCAATTAAATTAAGCATGCTAGAAGTATCAGTAATCGGTTTGCCATCAATGCTGAGTAAAATGTCGCCCGCCCGTAACCCGGCCTTATCGGCTGGGCTGTTCGGCAAAACACCTGCTACCAGCGCACCTTCAGCGGTTTTGAGTTTGAATGATTCTGCCAGTTCTGGCGTTAAGTCTTGTGCTTCTATGCCAATCCAGCCGCGCGTCACGTTGCCTTGCGCAACAATTTGATCCATGATTTGTCTGGCCAATGTGGCAGGAATCGCAAAGCCAATGCCCATCGAGCCACCGCTACGTGAATAAATTGCGCTGTTGATGCCAACCAAGTTACCTTGCACATCAATCAGGGCGCCACCTGAGTTGCCAGGATTAATTGAGGCATCGGTTTGAATGAAATTTTCAAACGTATTGATGCCCAAATGGTTGCGCCCCAGTGCGCTTACAATGCCCTGCGTGACGGTTTGCCCCACGCCAAACGGGTTGCCGATGGCCAACACCACATCGCCCACATTCAGTTGGTCAGATTTGGCAAAAGTGATGGCAGGTAAATGTTCTGCCTCAATTTTGATAAGTGCCAAGTCGGTGTCAGGGTCGGTGCCCACGACTTTGGCAGATAATTTGCGGCCGTCAGAAAGGGCGACTTCAATTTCATCTGCGGTTGCTACCACATGATTGTTGGTGAGTATTAAGCCTTGCTCGGTGACGATGACGCCTGAGCCTAAACTGTTTTCTGGCTGTGCTGCACTCTCTTCATCATCAAACTGGTCACCAAAAAAGTGGCGAAATAGCGGGTCATCTAAAAATCTTTGCTGTGGGTTTGCCGCTACTTTTTTGCTGGTGAAGATGTTCACCACCGCAGGCGCTGCTTTTTGCACAGCATCGCGGTAAGAACCCGCTGTAGTTGCATGCGGTTGCGGTTCAACTTGTTGGACGACAACTTCATTCTTTTTTAATGCAGAAGCATCAAACAGCGTCACCAATAAGTCGGGAAAAAACATTCGCAATACAAATGCTAGCCCTAAGCAAACCGTCACACTTTGTGCGAAGGTGAGCCATAATTTTTTAGAGAGAGAATGATTCATCGATATAATTGTCGTTAACTTAAGGGGTTACGTGTTGTCTGCCAACAATATGAGGCAGAGTCCCCTGAAAATCAATATGGCAACTTCAAAAAGGTCGTAAAAAATGGTAAAAATGAGCGAGTTAACGCATTATACCCAACAACTCTTGCAGGTTGAGCGTTTTAAAGATTATTGCCCTAACGGCCTGCAGGTTGAAGGTAAGGCGGAAGTGCGTAAAATTATCTCTGGTGTGACGGCAAGCATGGCTTTGCTCGAAGCTGCGCATCAGGCTCATGCTGATTTAGTCCTTGTGCATCATGGTTATTTTTGGCGCGGTGAGGATGCTCGCGTGGTGGGCATTAAGCGCAAACGGCTGGCTTTTTTGCTGCAGCACGACATCAATCTGTTGGCTTACCATTTGCCGTTGGACGCGCATCCTGAACTAGGCAATAACGTGCAACTAGGCCAGGTTTTAGGGTTTCCATTAGCGGGTTTTGCAGGCGAAACTAATATGATTTCTCATGCTACATTAACGCACACAACGACTCTGCGGGCGTTATCGGCGCATATTGAAAGCACACTGCAGCGCGCACCGTTGGTGATTGGCGACCCGGAAAAATTGGTGCAAAAAGTGGCTTGGTGTACAGGCGCGGCACAAGGTTATATTGAAGACGCCATCGCGCTAGGTGTGGATGCGTTTATCAGTGGTGAGATTTCTGAACAAACCACTCATCAAGCGCTAGAATCAGGCGTGTCTTATATATCAGCGGGGCATCATGTAACAGAACGTTATGGCGTTCAAGCGCTTGGTCAACACTTGGCTGATAAGTTTGGCATCACGCATGAATTTATTGATATTGGAAACCCCGTTTAATTGTTTTATATCAATCACTTATTAAATATAACTTTAATTATGTGTTAGGAAAATGTATAATGCTCAAAGTTTTAATTGAGTAAGTAATTTGCAGTCAACCTTTTTAGTTTTAAAAATCTCTTAAACACCATTAAGTTAGCCTCAAAAGGGCGGAATTGGGAATCTAATGTCAGCCAATCAAATTGACAAAAACCTAAAGCAGGATGTAGATGAGCGTAGCGCCGTGGATCAAGAAAAAAGAAATTTCTTGATTGCAACTTCTGCCGTTGGTGCGGCTGGTGCTGCAGTGGTAGCAGTGCCTTTCGTCGCCAGCATGACCCCCAGTGAGCGAGCCAAAGCCGCTGGCGCGCCAGTTGAGGTGGATGTGAGTAAAATTGCCCCAGGTGAAATGATGGTTTCAGAATACCGTGGGCAGCCACTTTGGGTGATTCATCGTACTGATGAGCAAATTGCCAAGCTCAGTAATCATAATGCGCAACTCACAGATCCGGATTTGGAGGTGCCGCAGCAGCCGGAATACTGCAAAAATAAAGAACGTGCAATTAACCCTAAATATGCGGTGATGCTGGGTACCTGTACACACTTAGGTTGCTCACCTGCGCAAGACTTTTTGACAACCGCAGATTGGGATGGCGGTTTCATTTGTGCGTGCCACGGTTCAAAATTTGACTTGGCTGGCCGTGTCTTTAAGGGGTCGCCTGCACCTACCAATTTAGTGATACCAAAACACCAATACCTCACTGAAACAACCTTGCTGGTGGGTGAAGATAAGGAGTCTGCATAATGAGTTTATTCACTAAAAAAGCGGACGAGTTGTTAGGTTGGGTGGATGCGCGCTTTCCGTTGACCAGCAATATTAAAGCGCACCTAACAGAATATTACGCGCCAAAAAACTTTAATTTTTGGTACTTTTTTGGCTCATTAGCGCTGTTGGTGCTGGTGCTGCAAATTGTCACAGGCATCTTTTTAACGATGCACTATAAGCCAGAAGCGCTCATGGCCTTTGCTTCAGTTGAATACATTATGCGCGATGTGCCGTGGGGTTGGCTCATTCGTTATATGCACTCAACGGGCGCGTCACTATTTTTTGTGGTGATTTACCTGCACATGTTCCGTGGTTTGTTGTACGGCTCATACCGAAATCCGCGTGAATTGATTTGGTTATTTGGGGTGGGTATTTTCTTGGCGTTGATGGGAGAGGCGTTTTTTGGCTACCTATTACCTTGGGGTCAAATGTCTTACTGGGGCGCGCAAGTGATTACCAGTTTGTTTGGTACCGTGCCGTTCATTGGTCCAGACATCGCAGAGTGGTTGCGCGGCGATTATTTAACCTCAGATGCAACACTCAATCGCTTTTTTGCGTTTCACGTAATTGCACTGCCTTTAGTGATTTTAGGCTTGGTGGCAGCGCATATTCTTGCTTTGCATGAAGTCGGTTCAAACAATCCGGATGGCGTGGAAATTAAAAAGTTGAAAGATAAAAAAACGGGTATTCCGCTCGATGGTATTCCTTTTCACCCTTACTACACCGTGAAAGATATGGTGGGTGTGGTGGTGTTCTTGATTGTGTTTGCGGCAATTATTTTCTTTGCACCAGAAATGGGTGGATATTTCTTAGAAGCGAATAATTTTGTACCGGCTGACCCGTTGGTGACACCGGCGCATATTGCACCAACATGGTATTTCACACCTTACTATTCAATTTTACGCGCCGTGCCGCCAATTGGTATTTCGCAATTTCCAGGAGTTGCTGCAATGGGCTTGGCTGTGCTGGCATTTGCCTTCTTGCCGTGGTTAGATAGAAGCCCAGTTAAATCTATTCGCTATAAAGGTAATCTTTACAAAGGCTGGTTGGCAGCATTTGTTGTAAGCTTTTTAGTGTTGGGTTATCTCGGAACCGTGCCTGCAAACGTATGGGGCCAATTTGGTGCATGGTTAGGTAAAGCGGATATTGCAACCGTGGTGGCGCGTATTTTCACAGTGGTTTATTTCGCGTTCTTTATCTTAATGCCGTGGTACACCAAAAAAGATAAAACAAAACAAGTGCCAGAAAGGGTAACGGGGTAATCATGATGAAAATACAAATGATTAAAAAAGCCATTTATGTATTGGCAATTGTGCCGCTACTAGCATTCGCAAATGTAGAAGTACATTTAGATAAAGCGCCTATCGACCCATCAGATCAAGCATCATTGCAACGCGGCGCACGCACGTTTGTTAATAACTGCTTAAATTGCCACAGTGCAAACTACATGCGCTATAACCGTTTGCAAGATATTGGCTTAACGGAAAAGCAAATTAAAGAAAACTTACTTTTCACCGCTGAAAAAGTTGGTGACCCAATGACATCTGCAATGAACAAAAAAGATGCCAAAAAATGGTTTGGGGTAGCGCCACCTGATTTGTCTGTAGAAGTACGCGCTCGCGGCGCTGATTGGGTTTATACCTATATGCGCAGCTTTTACCGTGATGAAACGCGCCCGTCAGGGTGGAACAACGTGGTATTTGATAAAGTGGCGATGCCGCATGTATTCTACGAATTGCAAGGTGAGCAAGCGCTTGATCATGAAACGCACGCCTTAACGCTCACAAAGCCCGGCAAATTGTCGGTAGAAGAATATGATGCCTTGGTGGGGGATTTAACAAACTTTATGGCCTATATGGCCGAACCAGCAAAGCAGCAACGTAATCGCTTGGGTTGGTTTGTCTTGCTGTTTCTAGGCGTATTGTTAGTGCTCACTTACAAACTCAAGAAAGCTTATTGGAAGGATATACACTAAATTATGATGACTTTATACTCAGGGACAACTGATCCCTACAGCCACCGTTGCCGCATTGTTTTGTATGAAAAAGGCATGGACTTTCAAGTCATCGATGTGGATTTGGCAAACAAGCCAGAAGACTTAGCAGTCATTAACCCCTATAACCAGGTGCCCGTGCTGGTTGAACGTGATTTGGTGTTGTCAGAAGCCAACATTATCAATGAATACATTGATGAGCGTTTTCCGCATCCGCAGTTGATGCCACCTGACCCTGTGATGCGCGCTCGCGCAAGGTTGTTTTTATATAACTTTGAAAAAGAGCTGTTTGACCATATTAAAGATATTGAATCTGATAACGAAGAGCTTGCAGATAAAGCACGTAAGACCATTGCTGATAATTTAACGCAACTCGTGCCGATTTTTTCTAAACAAAATTATTTGCTGGGCGATGACTACTCAATGCTAGACGTTGCCATCACACCATTATTGTGGCGCTTAACGCATTATGGTATTGAGCTGCAAAATCAGGCGGCACCAATATTAAAATATGCAGAGCGCTTGTTCTCGCGCCCCCTTTACGCAGACGCGATGACGCCTTCAGAAAAGGTCATGCGTAAGTAAACAATAGTTAAGTAAAAGGCCATGTTTTTAAGCTAACCTTTTTCGATGCCCTGCAAGCCTTGTAAATAAAGGCTCTCAGGGCGTTTATTTTTTCTCGGTAGATTTGGTGTGTAAAATTGCAAGTATTTTGATGACCGAAAAAAACAATTTACATCAACGCGCTTTAAGGAATATTGACCAATGACAGCTTTTACATCAACAAAACCTTATATGATTCGTGCGATTCATGAATGGTGTGTTGATAACGGATGTACGCCCCATTTGCTAGTTGCGGTGAATAGCCGAACACGCGTTCCGCTCGCGTATGTAAAAGAAGGTGAAATTGTACTAAATTTAAATTACTCAGCGACCAAAGATTTGCAGATAACAAATGATGCAATTACTTTTTCTGCAAGGTTCGGCGGCATATCACAAAATCTTTTTGTACCGATAAATGCGGTGCGTGGCATATTTGCACGAGAAAATGGCCAAGGCATGTTTTTTGAAATAGAGCCAGATTTGGCGCCAATTTCTGATGATTCTGCTCAACAAAAACCGGATGTTGAACCGGCTTTGAATGCAGAAAAACCGCCTTCAACTAAAAAACCTACCTTAACTATCGTAAAGTAGCTTAACATTTTTGAAAATATCAGTATAATACGCAACTCAAATTAAACGCCGGATTAGCTCAGTTGGTAGAGCAGCGCACTTGTAATGCGAAGGTCGTCAGTTCGATTCCGACATCCGGCACCAAATTCTCGTACGTATACCCTTTTATACATTTGACAGCCAGTCAAATTTTCAGCATAATCGCGGGTTCGGTTTGGAGGGGTGGCCGAGTGGTTAAAGGCGACGGACTGTAAATCCGTTCTCTCAGAGTACGAAGGTTCGAATCCTTCCCCCTCCACCAAAGTATTTAATATTAAGATTGCCCAAGTTTACTTGGTGTTGCAAAAGCGGTATGAGCCAAATGGCGTTGTGGTAGTTATGATGGATGCGCGGGTGTAGCTCAGTTGGTAGAGCTTCAGTTTTCCAAACTGAATGTCGCGAGTTCGAGCCTCGTCGCCCGCTCCAAACATGAGTTTGCAGGGCTGATAATTGCACGGCGTTGAGTGATGCAAGCGCCCATGTGGCTCAGTGGTAGAGCACTCCCTTGGTAAGGGAGAGGTCGCGGGTCCGATTCCCGCCATGGGCACCATGACTCATTTGTGTTTGTAGTAAAAAAGTAGTGGTAAATTAAATTGTGTACAAGTTTTATTAATTTTAATAAAACTTATGGTTAATAAAATTTTGTAAAGGAATCAGCAATGGCAAAAGGTAAATTTGAACGGACCAAACCGCACGTTAACGTAGGCACGATTGGTCACGTGGATCATGGTAAAACGACATTAACGGCAGCGATTACCACGGTATTGACCAAAAAATTTGGTGGTG
>Ga0209311_1000086_pt1 | contig 112284 bp, 99 predicted proteins | sample AD_UKC045_MetaG_FD_184417 | JGI IMG/M metagenome (GOLD analysis project Ga0209311, IMG submission 184417) | Active sludge microbial communities of municipal wastewater-treating anaerobic digesters from USA - AD_UKC045_MetaG (SPAdes) (version 2) | ecosystem: Engineered > Bioreactor > Anaerobic >...
CGCGGTCAACGAAGTTTACAAGGGGAAGGACGGCCAGAAGGTCAAAAAGGTCCACTGGTTTCGGGTCTCGGCCTTCCAGCGCCTGGCGGAGGTCGTCGGCGAATACTGCACCAAGGGATCCAAGGTCGGCGTCCGGGGTCAGTTACAGCAGCGCACCTGGCAGGACAACGAAGGCACGAACCATAGTCTCGTGGAAATCCGGGCGCGGGAGCTCGAACTCCTGAGTGGCAAAAACGGCAATCCCGCCACGTCGGAAGAGGATATCCCCGCCGCCGCGGAAGACGACGATATCCCATTCTGAAATTCCTCAAATGACCCACCCATGAAAGGCATCCCGGTCAATCCCGGCGATGCCTTTTTCTTTTCCGATTATGTCAATTTTATCCTTTGTAATATCAAGCAAATAGTGGTATTTAACGGCGCGAATATCATCGCGTTACCATATCCGTGAACATTGCGATCAGGGAATCCGGCCTTATGAAAAAATAATGCGACTCCTCTTTGTCGTTTGGGCCTTGAATGAGTGATCCGCCGCCGTTACAATCGACCGGTAAGATCACCGAAAAAGATTACCGGACTGCAGCGTAAAAAGCTCCGCAGGCAAGGCGCGCAAAGCATGAGGAGTGAGGCGTACCCTGGGCGTACGCCGCAACGACGAGGGATGCAGCGCAACGCAGCATCCGGACTTTTTACACAGCCGTCAGGACTGACCAGGACTTATTGCCACCATGCGCATCGACCTCTTGGAAGCCTTCGGACTGGACCCGAACGTTATCGCCATCCTGAAAGAGAAATACGGCGCAGAGCTCCTCCCCATCCAGGAGCGGGCCTTCAAGGAATACCAGATTCTCAACGGCGGCAACTTTCTGATCTCAGCCGTCACCTCCTCCGGCAAGACCCTTGTGGGCGAAATCCTCGCCCTCCACTACGGCAGCAAGGGCAAGCGGGTCTTCTACCTCGTCCCCACCAAGGCCCTGGCCGAGGAAAAGTTCGAGCAGTTCCGAGAGGACTACGAAAAGGCGGGCATCCAGACCGTCATCTCCACCCATGACCGACGGGAATATGACGAACGCATCGAGGGCCGTCGGTTCCACATCGCCATCATCGTTTATGAAAAACTCCATTCCCTTCTGGTCGGAAATCCCAAGCTCCTGGGCGACATCGGCCTCGTCCTTGTGGACGAGCTGCAATACCTCACCGACGAGGAACGGGGACCGGTCCTGGAGATCCTGCTCACGCGTATTCTCCTGAATCCGAAGCAGTCCCAGCTCGTGGGGCTCTCCGCGGTTCTGGGGCAGAGCGAGTCTCTGGCCCAGTGGCTCCGGGCGAAGATGATCCGCGAGGACAAACGCCCCGTCGAACTCCGCCAGGGAGTCTTTTTCGACGGTAAATTCCACTACCGGGAGTTCAATAGCGGCATCGAGGGCGAAGAGAACTGGTTCCCCCTCAAGTCCGAAAGGGAAGCAGGTCAGTACGTCGAGACAGCCAAGTTCCTCGCCGAGGAGAAGGGCGAGCAGACGATCATCTTCCTCCCCGACAAGCCCACGACGGAAGCCTTGGCCCATCACCTCTGCCATAGTCTGAGCCTCCCTCCCGCCGCCGGCGCCATCGCCGAGATGAACGCCCTGGAAGAGAGCGTCTCCAAAGACATGCTCATTACCTTTCTGAGCAGCGGTGTCGCCGTCCACAACGCCGACCTCTCCTGGGAGGAACGGGACATCGTCGAGCGCTACACCCGCAAAGGGGAAATCCGCGTCCTCTGCACGACCACGACGCTCGCTGTGGGGCTCAATCTCCCCATGAAGAACGCCATCGTAGCGCCGCTTCGCTGGAAGTATTTCCGGGATACCCGCAGCCTCTCCAAGGAGCGCATCCTCGTTTCCGACTACGAGAACATGGGCGGCCGGGTGGCCCGCTACGGCTTCGTCACCGACTTCGGCCGGGCGCTCTTCGTCACCGCCTCCTACGTGGATCACAAGTTCTACACCGACCACTATGTCAACGGCCCCATCGAGGAGATGACCCCCGCGCTGAACCGCAGGGAGATGGACCGGCACATCCTGAACCTCGTCGCCTCGGAGATCTGCCGCGACGCCGGGGAGATCAAGACCTTCCTGAAGAGCACCTTCACGGGCCGGTCCCTCTGGAACACCGAGATGACCGACGCCGACTACGACAAGGTCATCGAGGAGACCATCGCCCTTTCCGTCAAATGGGGCCTCGTCGAAAAGACCGCCAAAGACCGGCTCATCCCCACGCCCCTGGGAAAGAACACCGCCGCCAAGGGGATCGCCCTGGAGACCGCCGTCTTCTTCCTCGAATTCCTCAACAACGCCGATCCCCGCAACGTCTCCGACTTTGAAATCCTCATGCTCCTGGCCATGTCCCATGACGCGGTACCCGTCTATATCCCCCTCAAGCGGAATGAAAGGGGGCAGGGCGGCTACCTCTATGAACTGAAGCAGGCGATCCACGACAGCATGGAGGAGACCAAGCCCGTCTTTCAATCCGTCTGGAAGATCTCGGGCATGCTCTCCCAGGAGAAGGAGCGGGCCGTCAAGAAGGCCCTGATGATGAACCGGTGGATATCGAATGCGGAGACCAAGGAGATCGAGAACAGCTATGAGGTTTTCAGCGGCGCCATCAAGCGGGTGGGGGAGGACTTCAGTTGGCTGGCAGAGACCCTGGCGTCGCTAGCGAAAGAGATCCGCTGGGATCAACGAGTCATCGTTAGGATCAGCAACCTTTCACAACGACTGGTTTATGGTGTGACGGAAAAGGGCCTCGCTCTCTCGCAGATCCGCCTCCGGGGTCTGGGCCGGACCTACATCAACCGCCTGATCGCCGAAGGTTACGACACCCCCGAGGCCGTGGCTGAGCTGCCCGTGGAGGAACTGGAAAGGCTGCTGCCCAAACATCTGGCGGAGCGGCTCTACCGCCATTTCCATCGGGATTATCAGAAACCAGAGGATGTAACCGATCAAGAAGCAATGGCAGTAATCCGTGAATCGGTTGATATTGCAGAAGCTGGAGTAGTACCGGTTAAAGGCAAAGCAGCAACAATCGACTCCCCGCCGACTGCACCGCCAGGTGACGGTAATTTCCCCCGCCCTCTTGCCGATATCCTTTCAGACAAAGCCCTGCTGTCTATCCTCCGCACCCGCCTGGCCGATACAAAAGACCTCCGGGAATTGATCACCGATCCGCCGGTGATCTTCATGGAAGAACGACAGCAGTTTTTCTTCTACCGGGGTGTCCCGATCAAGCTGCAACCGGTTTGTTTTTCTTACCTGTCGCTGCTGGCTGAAAAGCCAAAGCAGATTGTAGTCCGTGACGAAATCTACCGGCGTCTCTGGCCCGGTCCCATGAAGTATGACGGATCCAACAAACCGTATGAACGCCAGATCTCCGACCACAAGCGTCGCTGCATAGCACAGATCAAGAAGGGCATCGCGGGAAAAATCGCTGTCGAAACGGGCGAACTGGAGACACTCATTTTTACCAGGCCGAAGGTAGGGTACATGCTGAACGTAGGGAAGGAGGCAACGCTGATTCTTCCTCCCTCTTGACAACGGACATGGTTCGATCTATTGTTCTTTCAACTGGCCTGACCGAGGGCTGCACACCCTAAAGGCAGGCGTAGCGGCGCATGTCGGTGCAGCGACATGATGTCCGCTTTATTTCGCTGTTGGATAAAGCAGCCTTCCAGACTGTAATCTTCCGCAAGAATAACGTATATTTTCACCGGAAACCAAAACTCACAAGATGGAATCATATCCCATAAGCTTGGACGTAATCTAAGATAACAACTTGATCTCGCTGATCTGACTAAAATCCTTTACGTTATAAGTGAGCAGATTGGTGATATCGTTGTCGACCATAGTAGCCACGATATTCATGTCGTGGATCTTTTGCCGTGAGATGGCGTACTTCCCGATTAAGGAGATAAGAGCATGAATTGTTGATTCTTTTTCATAAACAAGGGTAAACCTCGCCAGAAATTCCTTCATTTTTGCGGTGGCCTGTTTGGAGGTTAGCGGCTTCTTGAAAATATTTCTGTTTGTGGAAATGGCAAAATATTCTCTCAGTATCTGGGAAGAAACAAAAAGTGTTGTCTCTGCCTGCAAAAGTCTATTCAGTGTATCGACACATTGAAGGTGTTTTTCCGGTTCAAAGTCTTCGAAGGTTGAATAGATCAGAATATTGGTATCGACAAAGACTCTTTTAGATTCTGGTTTCATAGGCGTCTTCCCGGCTAAAATCTCTGAGTTTGCCTCCGCATCGATATGTCTTGAATTTCAATCCCTTCTTCTTAGCAGGCGCTTTTGCCTTATCATCATCAATAAACGTCACCAGCACCCTTGCTTCCCGAACCGGGATGAAATCACCCATGGGTATGATTTTCCCATCTTTGTACAAGGCTTCTATTGTCCTGTGCATATCGCCCCTCCTAATTTCCTTCAATTATCAGCTAAATTCTGATTTAGGATCATAACATGTCTTTCAGAAAAGGTCTACACCAGAACCGTGAAATGAAAGTGTGCAGATGGTGATAAATCAACCTTGAGGCTAAACAAACCCTTGGCCGCTTTTTGTCCGCAAAAAATCCGCTAAAAAACCGCCTTTTGTCCGAAACTTTTTCAATCCTTTTGGGGTACAACTCCGGCGAAACGCTTTTCCCGCTGCACGTAAAACGAAATTTATCAGTTTTTGCAGTGTAATACTTGCCGGTGCCAGGCCGGGTGAGAAATATTTTGTGCCTGGAGTTGCCAGGCGTGACTATGACTGACTGTGTTCTTTGATTTGTTTCTATTTTTGTCTTTTAATCAGATCATGTTTGAATGCCGCTGCCCCCATGATGGAAAGATGCTTGCCGAAATCGCCAGACCTCCCTTGCAGGCCATGACGGGCGGGCAGCTCTGCACCTGCGGCCGGTGGATTATCCCCAGGATTGAACTGGAGGTTGATCAGATCATTCGTACCGTCCGCTGTCTTTGCGGATACCAGAGCACCGGGGTAGCCGGGTTCGTCGTACGCATCCAGTGCCCCAAATGTAGAAAGATCATTAGCTTTTAGAGGCCCCCGAGGCCCGGAATATCAAATAATTTCAAAGGAGCAGGCTCCGAGGCTCCCGAAGCCCATGCCGCAGTTGACGCATGGGCTTATCTTTTTCCGGGTACAGGAAGGAGATTTCCTCACGGGGATTCAAACGGGCGTATGAGGGTATGCGGGCGGAATGCCCGGAGCTGTTCCCCTTTGCCGATCCGGGCGACTTGATTGTCTTCTTCCATGATCAGACGGCGGATGTGGATCGGAAAGACGCAATCCTCTTCGAGATCGTTGCCCGATACCGGAACGACAACCGGCATCGCAACATCGCCCCGCTTTTCATAGTGTTGTTCACTCCCGCCCTGGCGAGCATTTACACCCACGCAAGGCGGAGATATCCCGCAATCGACCGGGAAGATCTCATCCAGGACCTCTGCCTTTTTCTCATCCAGATTATCAGGGAAAGCGCCATCACCTCCTACAAGGTCGCCGGTCGGATCGTCGGGGAACTGAGAAACCGGATGCGGGGATTGCTGAATCTGATCCCCGATGAAGAATTTGTTGCCCTCAAAGGGGACGGTACGGACACATTCGAGGCGAGCGACAACTGTATAGGCGACGGCACTGAGGCAGAGGATCACATCGAACAGATCATGAAGGAAATCACCGCCTACCTGGATCGTTTGCTAAGGATGGGAAAGATCACCAAGAGTGACAGACGAATTCTTCGGGAAACTTTCATTGGTGGGAAGTCCCTCAAAGATCTCGCCTCTCCGCGTGACTACGAACGTCTGAAACACCGGCGGCGGCAGGTCATGGAGTATATCAAAAACATTTCTGCAAGTGATTGATTTTATATGGCGAATAAAGATTTTTTCGCCCCTGGAGAACTTTTTTTGACGTATCCAGGTAGGAGGCAATTTTTTCAGGAGGAGGATCATGGACAGCCCCAAACCGACAAACACGACCCGCATCATCAGGGATGCTTTCATCGACATGGCCCTGTACCTGGAGTGCCTCTTTCTCCTCCACGGGGTGAATGAAATCCTGGTCGAGGACATTATCCACTGTGTGGAAGAAGGCTACACCAAGACCATGAAAAATCTCAGAAATATCGAAATTCCGAAACCGAAGATCAAAAGGAAGACTGCCGTGGATCGTTTTCTCAAGAAACTGGAACAGGACGGAATCTGATCGGGTGCTGTCCGGGGGGGTGAATCTCAATGAAAGGAGGATCAGTCATGCAAATTCAGGAAGCAGCAAAGGCATTGAATACAGGAGGCGGCCATCAGCCGCTTGCACTCCCGGACGGCAACCCTTTTCAGGGTGGCAACGGCGAAGGAGAATTCTACCTCTCCAAGAGCCGTTTGAACCGCTATATCGCCTGCCCCCGCAGTTACCTTCTGCACTACGATCTGGTGATTGTCCCACTCCGGCCGGACCGGGATCTCCTCATCGGCCGGTCAACCCACCGCCTCATCGCGGCCCATCACCTGGCCCGGAAGAAAGAAGAGTTCATCGACGCCCAGAGCGTTCTCGACAGCTTCTGGTCGAAGTACATACAAAAAGAAGAGCCGCCGGAGGACCGGCAGGATATGGAAGCGGCGCGGACGGAATCCTTCCGGTATGCGCAATTGTTCATCCGGGATGTCCCCCTCGATCCCCTGGAGATCGAAAGGGATTTTTCCATTCCCCTGATCGATCTCGAAAACGGCGACACCCTGCCGGTTCCCCTGGTCGGCGTCATCGACCTCGTGGATCAGCCGAACGGCATCCCGCGCCCCCTGGAAATCAAGACCCGCGCCCGCAAGGCTGACGCCTGGCAGGTCCGGGTGGCGCTGGAACTGACCTGTTACGCCTGGTGGGTCCGGCAGCGGATCATGGAAACCGGCGCCGGCGAGCCCGATGAAATCCCCGTCGGTTACGTCAACATCATCAAGACCAAGACCCCCACGATCCAGTGGCAGACGGATTGCCGCACTATTGTCGATTTTCTCGCTCTCTACAACACCGCCCGGGCCGTCTATGAAAACATCATGGATCGGAGGTTCTACCTGAATCCGGGCACACACTGCAACTGGTGCGATTATCCGGCTGTCTGCGGGAAGAACAAAGACGCGATCGTGAGGAACTTCGGCGACGCCGCGTACCTTCGCCTCTGGGAAGCGGATCTGATCTGAGCTGTCCGGGGGTGAAGGGAGGTGATGCGATGGAACTGAAGGAATCGGAAATAGTCAGGAAGGACGAAGCGGGAAAGAGAATTTTATGCATTGGCAAAATCCACAAAGGCAGAAAAACCATGATTTTTGCCTTTCCACGGAAAGGAGGAAACGAAGATGTCACAGTTTCACAAGGCAGAGAGGAAGAAGGGAAAACTTAGGCTGGCCATCGCCGGTCCCGCGGGATCGGGGAAGACCTACTCGGCGCTCCTGATCGCCCTGGGTCTGGGCGGGCGGATCGCCATGATCGACACGGAACGGGGATCCGGGGAGCTCTACGACCACCTGGGGGAATACGATGCCTGCACCATCCATCCGCCTTTCGAGCCCAAAAAATACGTCGAGACTATCCGGGCTGCGGAAGATCTGGGCTACGAGACGATCATCATCGATTCCCTGTCCCACGCCTGGGTGGGTCAGGGCGGACTGTTGGATGTCCACGGCCACATCGCCGACAAGACGGGCAACTCCTGGAGTGCTTGGCGGCAGGTGACGCCCAAGCACAACGAGCTGGTGGACGCCATGCTCCAGTCCAAGTGCCACATCATCGCGACCATGCGGAGCAAGATGGAATACGCCCAGGTGGAGGAGAACGGGAAGAAGCAGGTCAAGAAGCTCGGGATGAGCCCCATTCAGCGCGACGGCATGGAGTACGAGTTCACCGTCTTTATCGATCTCGATCAGCAACACACCGCCACGACCACCAAGGACCGGACGACCCTGTTCGACGGCCAGTACTTTGTGCCCACCGTCGAAACGGGAAAGACGCTCCTCGCCTGGCTGGAGAACAACGGGCAGGCGTCACCGGGAGCGGTTGCCCAGGAGAAGCCGCTTACCGGGCAGATGAAGGAAGAGTCCCAGGAAAACCGGGGCAAGGCCGCTGCGATGACGAAGACGGAGGCGACGGCATTGCAGCAGAAAGCGGCATCGACACAGCTGGCACGGCAAACCGATGAGACGGGGGAAGGTTCTGTTGCACCCATGCAGGGTGAAGCGAAACCGGATATGCCCGCCGGGATGACCGACGGCCTGAAGACCCTCTTTGCCCGGATCGGCGCTCTCGACCTGCCGCGGGAGGGCTACAAACGCTACTGCTACAAGCGCTACGGCATCGCCTCCATGACGGAAATGTCGCCGGAGCAGATCGCCGAACAGGCGAAGCTCCTCGATTCCCTCAAGCGGCCCGCGCGCCTGAAGGAGTTCAGGACCGTGCTGGAGGGTTTCGGCGGCAATGGCCAGGGCGCGGGAGGTTCAGCATCCATGAGTGCTCCCTCCTTGAACGCAGTGGGAACGGAAGCGGCACCGGTTTCAACGCGAGGCGCCGGCAGACCGGCCTCGATCCCGGTCCAGGCAGTCCCGGGAGCCGCCTCGGCCGCCGGCGGGTTCGATCTGTTTTAAACCAAATTCAAACCCCTCGTCTCTCCTTTGCCAAAAGGGATTCAGCATAAAGACCCCTCTTGGAAAGGGGAGACGGGGACTCTGATGGAAGGAGAATCACCATGAAGATTGAAAGGATCACCTTACAGGATTTCAAGTGTTTCGAGGATATGAACATCCGGTTCACGAAACCCGTCAATCTGATCTTCGGCGAGAACGCCTCGGGGAAAACCACGATTGCCCAGGCCATCGCCCTGGCCCTGACCGGCCGGGTTAATGGCCAGAACGGCGGCGGCAGCGACCGGCGTCCCCTGGTGCGCCATGACGCGGCGGAGTTCGCCGTCTCTGTCTCCCTTTCCCAAAACGGTGTCCCCGGTCGTTTGGAGCATTACGATCTAACCCAGTACGCCAGCGCCAAAGAGAGCACCGATCCCGAGGCATTGTTCCAGGGACTGAAGACGAACAGGGAGACCCTTGGGGCCCTCCTGGAGACAACCGGCTTCCTCAGCCTCCACCCCGATGAGAAGAAACGGATCCTCTTCGAGCTGTTGCCGGATCTGAAGGTGGACGGGAGCAACATGGCCCGTCACCTGGCCGCCTGGCTGAAGGCACGACCGGAGATGTTCGCGAAGCACGACATCACCCCGGCTGAGGACCTCCTGGGGATGCTTGCCTCGCCGGCTACGCTGGAAGAGGCCTACGACCAGGCCTACGAGGAACGACGGATCGCCCGGCGGGAACTGAAGATCATGGGCGATTCTCCCCGGCTTCCCAGGGGACTGACCAGGGAACAACTGGAGACAAGCCTCAACGGGAAACGCGAAGAACTGTCCTCACTCCATGTCGCTATCGGCGAGACGAAGGGCATGGCGGAGGGGGAACGCAGGCAGATCGAGCGGGAACTGGCAACCATCGCCCAGGAATTGGAACGTCTGGAGACGCTCCTGAGAGATGCCGATCCGGAGGAAATCGAAACCCGACTCGACGATCTGGAAAAAGAGCGCCTTGCCGTCGGGAAAGAGATCCAGAGCCTGAAGGAAGACTACGCTGCCCTCCAGCGGGAGACGGGGAAGCTCCTGGCTCGGCAGGAACAGGAAGAAAAGAACCGGGAAAAGGCCAAGACCTTCACCGGCCACTGCCCGGTATTTCCCGAGGTGATCTGCAAGACCAAAGCCGTGACCGCCAGAATCACGGCTGTCGTTGCCGATCAAAACGGAAACGATGCCGCCATCGAAGCGCAGACGAAAAAGACGAACGACGTTGTGCGACTCTTCCGGGAGAAGGAAGAGACATTGAATCAGATGAACGGCGGGATCGCCGCCGCCAAAAATACCCTGGCCCGCCTGACCGAGGCGCAGCGGAAAGAGGGCGACCTCCGGGAGAAACGGCGGGAGCTGAATGCGGTCCTGGCTGCGGTGGGCGAAGACAAGGCGGCGGAAACGGAGCGGCTGAAGGAGCGGATCGTCCTCCTGCAAGGTCAGATCCGGGAGGAGTCGGAACTCCTGGCCGCCCTGGAGAAGGCGGAGCGCATCCGGGCCCTGGAGGTACGGGCCAACAAGCTGGAGGTCCTCACCCAGGCCTTTTCTCCCAAGGGGATCATGTCCGAACTCATGCAGAGCGCCGCCGCCTCCCTCATGACCCTGGCCAACGGCCTGATGGGGGAGCTGACCGTCAACCGTTATGCCCTGGAGATCGATTTCGAGGAAGGCTTCCGGATCTTCCTCTGCGATTACGAGAAGAGTTGCCGAACGGAGGTCAATCTCATTTCCGCCAGCGAGCGGTTCCGGGTGGGTATCGTCCTGCAGGCCGTCTTGAGCGAACTGGTGGGGCTCCGTTTCATGGTCATCGACGGCATCGACGTCCTGGATCAGACCAACCGGGGCTTTTTCTTCCAGTTCCTCAGGAAGGCGCTGTCGCGCTTCGACCAGATCATCGGTTTCTGCACCACCGGCCAGCAGGCGCCGAAGAATCCGGGGCTGCCTGAGGTGGATTTCTTTCTTCTGGCCGACCGGCAGTTGAGGCAGATCGCGGCGTGAGATGAGACGGACGGGGCACCCGAAGAGAGAAGATGGCTATACCATGATCTTCAACGAACTCCTGGAAGCCTTGATGTGCGCCGACATCCCCAAGCGGGCGCGGCGGCTCATCGACGTGCAGATGCGCTTCTCCTTCGGGTGCGGTCCGAAGACGTTTACGGCTCTGACAACCAAGGATTTTGCGATGCTTTCCAGTCTGGATTTATCGAATGCCCGCAAAGCCATATCGTGGCTTGTCAAAAACGATATCTTCGAGACGGATGCCGGGATTCGCGGTCGCTACCGGTTGAACAAATTCTATCACCTTTGGAAGGTCCGGGTGCCTCTGCGCGACAATCCGGCCTATAAGGATCTCCTCTGGAAGGCCGTCGGGCGACAGGTCAATTTCATCCATTCGGATGAGGTCAAAACGACCCATCCTGAGAAGGTCAAAACAACCCACAAATTATCCGGCGATGTGACCGTCATAGGTCAAAACGACCTAAAAAAAGAGGTTGAAACGACCCAAATCGATAGGTCAAAACAACCTAAGATTTTAGCCGATTCCCCTTCAGAGTCGAGCACATGCGGCCTCCTAAAGAAAAAGAAAAGAAAAGGTAAAGAAAATAAAGATGAAGAAGTATTTACATACTTCTTCTGTCGCGACCTCGCCGGTCTGTTGGACGGTCATCCATTCCTTGCCGGTCTGAAAATGGACGCGGATTTCTGGAACGCCCTGGCCGCTGCCTACCCCGATCAGGACCTCCCCATGCAGATCAACCGCATGACCGCCTGGCTGATCGCCAATCCCAACAAGCGATACAGGAATTACAAACGATTCATTCAAGGCTGGCTGTCCAGAGCCGAACGAAAGGAGAACGATCATGGAAAAGCAGCTCCCGATCAACGTCGAGGAGATCGGGACGATTCTGAAGAAAGGCCCGCTCCCTTTTCCGATATCCCCCCGGAACTCATCGCCTGAGCCGGAAAAGAGATGCCCGGATTGCGGATCGCCGCTCCGTTCCATCTTCATGGATCATCCGTCTTACCTGAAAGTCACCGGGAACGAGCCCCACTGGACAGTGCTTCCCTGCGAGGCCTGTGAGCGGGAGCGATTTCTGCGTGAGATGGAGGAGCGGGCCAAAGATGCCGCCCAGCAGCGATTGAATGCCCTGCTTGCCAACAGCATGCTCCGGGAACGGTTCATCGGCAAGACCTTCGAGAATTTTCACCCCTTCGGGAAAGACAGGGAAAAGCAGCAACGCGTCCTGTCCATCGCGCGGGATTTTGCCGGCGACTTTCATCGCCATCGCCAGGTGGGGACATGGCTTCTGTTCATGGGCAACGTGGGGACGGGCAAGAGTCATCTCTGTGCGGCCATCATTAACCAAGTCATTCGTAATGGTGGCACGGCGCTGTTCACCAAGACCCCCCGTCTCCTGAGAGAAGTCAAGGACACCTTCCACCGGGATTCGGAGATTTCCCAGAGCGAGATCATCTCCCGGATGGGCGAGATCGATCTCCTGGTCATTGATGAGGTGGGCATCCAGTTTGGCACGGACACGGAGCGGATGATCCTCTACGAGATCCTCGACCTGCGTTACGAGGCCATGCTGCCCGTGATCCTCACAACGAACATCACCGACCTGAAGAGCCTGGAAAAGCTTCTGGGGGAGCGGATCATTGACCGCCTCTTTGAGGGGGAATCGAAGATCATTGTTTTTGAGTGGGAGAGTCATCGGAGATTTCAGAAGGCTGTTTCCGGGCCGGTTGCAACGATCAAAACGAATGCAGGAAGTCTGTCTCCAGAAGGGCGGCGCCGATGAGGCACCTGACTTTCTCCCTGCCCTTTCTGCCGCCGTCCCTGAACGTCTACCGGAATAATCACTGGCGGAAGCAGCGGGGCGAGGAAAAGACATGGAAGGATTACATCGCCGTGAAGTGGGCGGAGTTGGGCAGGCCGACGCTGAAGGCGGTCCGGATCGCAATGATCTTCTCCTTCCCCGACCGGCGGACCCGCGACTTGGACAATTACCTGGCCACGGGAAGCAAACTGGTGGGGGACGCCGTCAAAGGGTTCTTTATCACCGACGACAGCCCGGAGCACCTCACGGCCTGGAGCTTCCGGTTCGAGTTCGGGGGCGAGGCCAAGACCACCGTCGTAATCGAGGAGGCAGACAGGAATGCAGATGGCTGCCTTGTTGGAGAACAGGCGACGTTCTGGGAAGACATACCCGCGCAGTCAAAGAAGACGACTGCTGGAGAGCAGGATTTGTCAGGACGGCTTTCCGGCAGGCAGGAAATGGAGGTCGTGCCCATCTCCGGACGTCCCGTTTGCACGCTTTACGAAAACTGCACCGCCCCGCTATGCCCCCTGGATCAAAGCAGCCTGGGCGGCATCTGGTACCCCGACGAAGAAATCTGCCGCTCCCGGACCCAGGGGAACCCTCCCTGGATGAAGGCGCAGCGAAAACTCTCCAGGGTTGCCGCCGGCGGTTACTTCACCGTCGAGATGCTGAACCGTCTGGTTGTCATCCGGAAGGGAATCGCCGGCCTCGATCCGAACCTTCCGGAAGAGCCGCAGTTGCGGACCTGGTTCCAGAAGCGGGCAGAGAAACAGGACACGCCTTCCGAGGCGAAGGTCGCCCGGACCCGGCACCTGAAGAAATACCATTTCCAGAAACAGGTTGATGGGGAGGGTTAGAGACCATTTTTAAAACGGTCGAGAAGGCGGGGTCTAACCAAAATTTAGGGTCGAGACGGCGTGTCCTACGACCTGAAACTTTTGGCGAGGGGTAAACCACGCACCCACGGTTTTTGATGATGATCGAACAGGACAGAAAAAACCAATTACCGGCAGGAGAAAAGAAGGAAAAAGCGTCCTTCGCTGCCCCGCCCTACACGAAACGATACTACCGGGTCGATGAGGTCGCTGCCTACTTTGCTGTATCGGCACGGACCATCTACCGGATGATCTACGCCGGTGAAATTAAGACTATCCGCATCCGGGACCGGATCAGGATCTCCGTGGAAGAGATGCGGGCATTTGAAGAGCGGGCGATAGCGCCAGAGGATGACTATTAGGCAAGAGTTTATAGAAAAGCCAAGGGTAACCGGGACGAAATTCGTAAAGATAAAATAGCCGCTAAATATATTTAACGCCATGAAATCCATAGACTTCGAATCCATCTACGGGCGGTCCGTCAATCCCACGGAACTGGCGGGTTTCCTGGGCCTTGACCGCCGTACTGTTATTAAGTATGCTTACAAATGGGGTGGTGTGGAAGTCGCACCCGGTACCTGGCGGTTCTTTGAAAAGAGAATAGTGGAGGTCCTCAATGCCGAGCAAGGTAATGAAGAGAGGAATATTGCGATATCGGGCCAGCGTGACCGTTCAGGGTCAGACGGTGCAAAAGATGTATCCGGACGAGAGCAAAAAGTCCTATCAGGCAGCTCTCATCTGGGAAAAAGAGGCAAAAAAAGAACTGGAACGGAGCCTATCCCAGATAAATACGGTATCTTTGGCGATCGGAACCTGGTCCAATGAATATCTGACGGAAGGCGAAAACAGGTTCGCCAAGGACACCTTTCAAGAGAAAAAGGCCGCCTTTGCCAGATTTTACAAAGATACGGGGCTTCAGCGTGAATTTCCGGTTCACGATCTGACCATAACCATCTGCAGGAATTATCTTCTGAAGCAGACGAAGGAAAGATCCGGCTACGCGGCAAACAAGGACAGGAAGAATCTCGGTACAGCATGGAGATGGGGATTCGACAACATGGAAGGCTGGCCCAAAGGGGTCAATCCTTTCCTGTCGGTGAAGAAATTCCCCGAAGTGCGGCAACCGAGATATGTCCCGTCCGAGGAAGATTTCTGGAAAGTCTTCGATCAGGCAACCGGGCAGGACCGGGTCATGCTCCTGGCGTTTCTTCATCTGGCGGCGCGAAGATCGGAAGTCTTTCGCATCAAATGGCCAGATGTGGATTTTGTCGCAAACAGGATCTGCCTGTGGACGCAGAAGCGTGAAGGAGGCCATAAGGAATATGACTGGCTCCCGATGACATCCGATCTGCGGCAGGTGATGTTGCAATGGTGCGAAGAAAGATTGAAGCATCCAACGGCAGATAAAGAGCATGTGTTTGTCTGCCTGGAGGAAACGCCCTTTTGCCGGGAGTATTTCGGAAAGCCGTTTCTCCATCGTCAGCATCTGATGGAGACTCTCTGCCATCGGGCCAAGGTTAAACCCTTCGGATTCCATGGCATCCGACATCTTACAGCATCGATCCTGTACAAGAAGGGGTACCCGCTGGCCGTCATTCAGGCGATCCTGAGACACGCAAACCCGAACACTACGGCGCGCTATATCCGCAGTCTCGGGTTGGAAGAAACAAGGGGAGCCCTGGAAGAAGGTCTCAAGGGACCGGCTCAGGTGATCGAATTCCAGAAGGTCAAGGCAGTATGAAAAAACCCCCAGAGATAGGAGCTCTGAGGGCATTTTGTGTCCGGACTTGTGTCCGGGGGTATGTGGCGATAGTTGGCTTTTGTAAACTATCGAATTTATTGGTAGTCCCACGGGGACTTGAACCCCGGTTTCCGGCGTGAGAGGCCAGCGTCCTAACCACTAGACGATGGGACCACGATCGTGAATTGTCTTCCGGGGATAAAGATTCGGAATTCGGCCATCAGGATCGCGAGCCTGTTTTCTTAGCAACAACACTCCCCCAGGTGCTTTTTAAGCAGGAGCGAGTATCTATTCGATAATCCACCAAAAGTCAAGGTGAAAATGGCAACGGGTATTGAACCCATTTTCTGCCGGCCCATCCTCAACGCCGTCAGGCGCCGGCCTCCGCAGCGATTATGGCCAGGGCATCCTCAAGTCTTTTAATGACGCGCTCCTTGCCTAGGGTGACCATCACCTCATCGATGCCGGGGCTCACCGTCTTTCCCGTCAGGGCGACCCGTAGCGGCTGGGCGATGATCTTGAGTTTCACGTTCCGCGCCTCGGTGAACCGGCGCAGGAATCCCTCGATACCCTCCTTCGAATAATCGGCGAGCAGGGCCAGATCCCGGGCTAAGTCGTGAAGATGTCCGGCGATATCAGCCGTCAGGAACTTAGCCTTCGCTTCCGGATCATAGGTCAAGGCCTCGGCAAAATAAAACTGGCCGGCTTCCGTCATTTCCACCAGGGTCTTTGCCCGTCTCCGCAGGTCCCCCACCACCCGGCCGAGGAAATCCTCGTTCGCCACATCACATCCCCTGGCCGCCCAGAAGGGTTTTACGGCGGCCATCAATTTATCCGGATGATACTGTTTGATGTAGTGGGCGTTCAGCCAGAGTAGCTTGTCGGGATTGAAGATCGCCGCCGACTTTCCCACGGCGTCCAGATCAAATAAGTCAATGAGTTCGGTCATGGAAAAAATCTCCTGATCCCCGTGGGACCATCCCAGCCGGACAAGGTAGTTCACCAGGGCCTCAGGAAGAAATCCCATCTCCTGATAGGCCATAACCGACGTCGCGCCGTGGCGCTTGCTCAGCCTCGCCTTGTCGGCGCCTAGGATCATGGGGACATGTCCAAACAGCGGCACTTCAAAGCCCAGGGCCTGGTAAAGGAGTATCTGGCGGGGGGTGTTGTTTACATGATCATCCCCCCGGATGACATGGGTGATGCCCATCTGGGCGTCATCCACCACAACGGCGAAATTGTAGGTCGGATAACCGTCCGCCCTTTCGATAACCAGGTCATCGAGTTCATCGTTGTTGAAGTTTATCGTTCCCTTCACCAGGTCCCTGACCATGGTTGTACCGTAATCGGGGCAACGGAAGCGGACAACTGAGCCAGGCGATTTAGCCAGCCCCCTGTCACGGCAGGTACCGTCATATTTCGGCTTCCGGCCGGTGCGCAGGGCCTCTTTTCTCTTCTCCTCCAGCTCTTCAGGTGTGCAGGTACAATAATAGGCCTTTTTTTCGTCGATGAGCCTCTCAACCATCTCCCGATGAATATCAACCCGTTGGGCCTGATAAAACGGGCCCTCGTCCCAGTTAAGGCCCAGCCAGGTCATGGCGTCAAGGATGGCCCGGGTGGATTCCTCGGTGGAACGCAGCTGATCTGTATCCTCAATGCGCAGGATGAACCGGCCGCCGTGGTGACGGGCATAGAGCCAGTTGAACAGGGCGGTCCTGGCGCCGCCGATATGCAGATACCCCGTCGGCGACGGGGCAAAGCGGGTTCTGATTTTTTTCTTTTTGTCCATGCTGAATCCTGTTTGCGAAATTGGCTCCGTCCCCAGGGGGGTCTCGCCTTCTCCCTCGTGGCCAGCGGCAACATTTCCCGCCCGGTGCGAAGCGATGGTGTCTTATAGGTTCGGCCGTCCAAATTTGTCAAGTTACATTTGGAGAAATTGTCCTTGACATCGCAATCATTTTATAATTTACTTCACCACTTTATTGAAGCCTGCATTTTTACCGGCAAGGACACCTGACCGCAGGGGCGGCCATACGGTAAAGCGTGACGGCGCCTCAAGGTGAGTGAGGCGGAAGGAATCGGCAGCATAGATCATCTTTCCGATGCAGAAAATAAAAAAGGTGGCATTTTTCAATGAAAATCAACATTCACACCATACCCGACGAAGGGTTGGAACTTCAGGAGATCAAGGACCGCCGCTGGTTGCCTACGGTCCTCGCCGGAGAAGCCGATGTTGATTTTTCTCTGGAAGAAGTAAAAATATCTTGTAAAATAAGGAAGGTGGATAAAACGTTTTTTTTGCATGGTACCGTGGAAACAACAATCCATATACCCTGTTCGCGCTGCCTGGAGACGGCCACCCTGCCCGTGAACGTCCCTTTCCGCTATACCCTTGTACCGGCGGCTACAGAGAGCCGGGAAGAAATCGAATTGACAGAGGAGGACCTGGAGTACAGCTTCTACGAAGGAGAGACAGTGGATTGCGATCCCCTGATCTATGAGCAGATTGTCCTGCAAATCCCCATGAAGGCCCTCTGCCGGGAAGACTGCCGGGGACTTTGCCCCCGGTGCGGCGCCAATCTCAATCTGAGCAGCTGCTCCTGCCCGGATCGGGATGTGGACGAACGCCTGGCGGTCCTGAAAAAACTCAAGCAGAAGTAATATCAAATATAAATAAAGAGGATTAGAATCATGCCAAACCCAGTAAAGAGACATTCCCGGACGAGAAGAAACAAACGGAGATCCCATGATTTCCTTAGCGCACCGGCCATTTCCCTGTGCCCCCAGTGCGGGGAGAAGAAAATGCCCCACCGCGCCTGCCCCAACTGCGGCACTTACAAGGGCCGGGAGGTAATTCCCCTCGAAAAGACCGCATAACCGTCCGGCAGATAATCAACCGGGCCATCCCGTTTTGTTACTAACGGGACAATTGGGGTAGGATCATGGTTCCGGAAACGGAAAGCTTTTCCCGCCGGTCGGGCAGCAACGGACAGCGACACCGAATAGGTAATCCGCTCACAAAGCGGCTTGCATATTAACACGCAGTATAAACACTACATTCAGGAGGAGCAAGATATGACGCTTGAGGAAAAGGTCATAGATATCATCATGGAACAACTGGAGGTCACCAAGGAGGAATGCGTTCCCGAGGCGTCCTTTATCGATGATCTCGGAGCGGACTCCCTGGACATTGTCGAGCTAATCATGGAAATGGAAGAAAATTTCGGCATTCAGATTGCCGATGAAGAGTTGGAGAAGATCCGCACCATCCAGGACGTCATCGACTTCCTGAAAGCCAAAGGCGTGAAGTAACACCGCAACCACGCCCGGAGTAGGTCATTGCAGAGACGCGTATTGATCACTGGCCTCGGAGCCGTCAGCCCGGTGGGGAACTCAGTCCGGGAAGCTTGGAAAAGTGTGTGCGAGGGACGTTCCGGCGTGGGCCCCATCACCAGATTCGATTGTTCCACCTTCGATACGAAGATCGCCGGGGAATTGAAGGGTTTCGATCCGCTGGCGCATGTAAATAAAAAGGAACTGCGACGGTATGACGATTTTATCGTCTATGCCTTGGCCGCCGCCGACATGGCCATGGAGGACGCCGCCCTCGGCACCCGGGGCGCCGCCCCTGATGAACGGGCCGGCGTCATCATCGGATCGGCTATCGGCGGCCTTGCCACCATCGAGAAGGAAAAGGAGAACGTGCTCCGCGCCGGTCCCCGAAGAATTTCGCCTTTCTCCATTCCCGCCGTACTGGCCAACCTTGCCGCCGGTCATGTCTCCATACGCTATGGATTGAAAGGCCCCATCAACTGTCCCGTCACGGCCTGCGCGTCAGGGACATACGCCATCGGCGACGCCTTCCGTATGATCGCCTGGAATCACGCCGATGTCATGGTGGCCGGCGGCGCGGAAGCCGCGGTGTGTTCCCTGGCCATCGGTGGATTCAACGCCATGCGGGCTCTTTCCACCCGCAACGACCAGCCGGAAAAAGCCAGCCGTCCCTTCGACCTGGAAAGGGACGGGTTTATTCTTTCCGAGGGATGCGGCTTGCTGATCCTGGAAGAGTATCACCACGCTTTGAAGCGCGGGGCAAGGATCTACGCCGAGGTCGCCGGATACGGCGTCACCAGCGACGCCTTTCACATGGCGGCCCCCCCTCCGGGACATGAAGGCGCGGTTCGGTGCATGACCGTGGCCCTGGATGACGCGGCCATGAAGCCGTCCGACATCGACTACATAAACACCCACGGTACCTCCACCCCGCTCAACGACATCTATGAAGCCGAGGCCATCAACACCATCTTCGGAACCCACACCGAACGTCTGCTCGTCTCTTCCACCAAATCCATGACGGGGCACATGCTTGGCGCCGCCGGGGGGATGGAGGCTATCTTTGCCGTAAAAGCTATCGTGGAGGGAATCGTTCCCCCCACGATCAATCTCGATAATCCCGATCCAGCCGCCGGGGCCCTGGATTTCGTTCCCCACGCGGCCAGGAAAGCGGATATCCGGACGGCAATGTCCAACACCTTCGGCTTCGGCGGGGCCAATGCCGTACTGATCTTCAAGAAATTTGTGAATATTAATCAGCACCGCTGATTTTGGAATGATTAAAGAGATTGCCATAGGCGCTGATCATGCCGGATTCCCGCTCAAGGAAGCAGTCAAAGCATTCCTGACTGACCAGGGCTGGAGGGTAGCCGACAAAGGAACGGACAGTGAACAGGCGGCGGACTATGCCGATTACGCCGCGGCGGTGGCCCGGGAGATCGTCGGCGGCGGCTGTGAACGGGGAATCTTGATCTGCGGTTCCGGCGCCGGGATGGTCATCGCCGCCAACAAGTTTCCGCACATCCGGGCAACCCTCTGTCTGAATGAAGAGATGGCGCGCCTGTGCCGCCTGCACAATGACAGCAACATCCTCGTGCTGGCCGGACGGATGACGGATGCCGCCACCGCCGGAAAGATCGTGGCGATGTGGCTGCAGACCCAGTTCGAGGGAGGACGGCACCAGCGCCGTATCGACAAGATCAGGGCCATAGAAGCGTCCCTCACCGAATCCTGCTGCCGGAACGGTAAAAGATGAGGAGTTAAAAATAACGATATGAAAAGACCAGCGGAAAGCACCCAAGGCAAGGCGCGCCAATTCTGAGGAATGAGAAGTACCTGTAGGGACGCCTCCGGGACGAACGAGGAAGCACAGCGCCAAGGCAAAAACGGTTGCGATGCCGTCAAAGATACCGTTTGAAAAATGCCTTGGTTAAGGTTATGTAAACGCACAAAAAGCGGGGGATGAAGAGATATCACCCGCCCTGCCTTTTCCGGCGGCGGCCGCGCCGGGTCGGCGGGTGATAAGGGCACATCAACGACAGGAGGGAAGGAAAATTAATGACATCATTACTCAAGACTGATCCGGAAGTGGCCCGGGCTATCTGGGATGAAACACGGCGCCAGGCCGGCAAGCTGGAGATGATTGCCTCGGAAAACTTTGTGAGCGAAGCGGTCCTCGCGGCGCAGGGATCCATCATGACCAACAAGTATGCCGAAGGATACCCGGCCAAGCGCTACTACGGCGGCTGCGAATATGTGGATGTCGTGGAGTCCCTGGCCATCGAGCGCTGCAAGCGGCTCTTCGGCGCCGACCATGTGAACGTTCAGCCCCATTCAGGAACTCAGGCCAACATGGGGGTCTATTTCGCCGTCCTTCAGCCTGGAGACACGATTCTCGGTATGAACCTGTCCCACGGCGGTCACCTCTCCCACGGCAGCCCCGCCAACTTTTCCGGGCGGTTGTATAACGTGGTGGCCTATGGCGTCTCCCGGGACACCGAAACCATCGACTTCAACGAGGTGGAAGACCAGGCAAAGAAACATCGCCCCAAACTGATCGTCGTGGGGGCCAGCGCTTACCCCCGCACCATTGATTTTCAGATGTTTCGGGAAATAGCTGACCGCACCGGCGCCGCCGTTATGGCCGACATCGCCCACATCGCCGGCCTCGTCGCCACCGGGCTGCATCCTTCCCCCGTACCGGTTTGCGAGTTTGTCACCTCCACCACCCACAAGACACTCCGGGGTCCCCGGGGAGGACTCATCATGTGCAAGCAGGACCGTGCTGCCATTATCAACAGCCGGGTCTTTCCGGGGATGCAGGGCGGACCGCTGATGCATATCATCGCCGCCAAAGCGGTGGCCTTCCAGGAAGCCCTGTCGGTGGAATTCAAGACCTATCAGGCCCAGATCATCAAGAACGCCCAGGCCCTGGCCGCGGCCCTGGCCGCCGAGGGCTTCCGCCTCGTTTCCGGCGGCACGGACAACCATCTGATGCTCGTGGATCTCACCGGGCAGGGTATCACGGGCAAAGAGGCCCAGGAGGTCCTCGATCAGGCGGGAATCACCGTCAACAAGAACGGCATCCCTTTTGACACTCTGGGTCCCCAGATCACCAGCGGCATCCGGCTGGGCACCCCGGCGCTGACCACCCGGGGCATGAAGGAGGAGGAGATGCGGATTGTCGCCGGCTTCATCGCCCGGATACTCAAGGATACAAAGAACCAGGCCAAGGTGGCGGATGTCCGCGGGAATGTGGCGGAACTCTGCCAGCGGTTTCCCCTCTATCTGGAACGTTTAAAAAATTCCGGGTTCGAGGATTGAGGTACGGAGGTTGCATCTCACAAGCACAAATCAGCACTAACGACTTGATTTTAAAGGCATATTTGATGAAGGGGGAAAACGCCGGGGAGCAGAGACCCTCCTGGGACGAATACTTCATGGACATCGCCGGCCTCGTCGCCCGGCGCTCCACCTGTCTCCGCCGGCAGGTCGGGGCCGTCCTGGTGGGCGACCGCCGGGTCCTGGCGACCGGATACAACGGCGCCCCCAAGGGGCTTCGCCACTGTCTCGAACTGGGATGTCTCCGGGAGCAGCAGCGCATCCCCTCCGGGGAACGCCACGAGCTCTGCCGGGGGCTACATGCGGAGCAGAACGCCATCATCCAGGCCGCCCTCTACGGGGTAAGCGTGAAGGACGCCGTACTTTACTGCACCAATCATCCCTGTGTGATCTGCGCCAAGATGATCATCAATGCCGGGATCAGCGCAGTGATTATTCGCGATCCATACCGGGATGCCCTGGCGGAGGAAATCCTCCAGGAGGCCGGCATCGGGGTAAGACTGATATGAAGTGCCCCTTCTGCCATCACGCAGAAAACCGGGTCATCGATTCCCGGATCAGCAAGGACGGCAACGCCATCCGGCGGCGTCGGGAATGCCTGGGATGCGGCAAGCGCTTCACCACTTACGAGGTCGTCGAGGACGTCCTGCCCATGGTGGTGAAGAAAGACGGCCGCCGGGAACCTTTCGACCGTCTGAAGATCCGCAACGGTCTCATCAAGGCCCTGGAAAAGAGGCCGGTAAGCATCGACGAGATCGATGCAGTAGTGGACAAGGTGGAGCGGGCATGCCAGGAAAACCTGGGGAAGGAAATCCCCACGGCGATCATCGGGGAGAAGGTTATGGAGGAGCTCCACCGCCTCGATACCGTGGCCTATGTCCGCTTCGCCTCGGTTTACCGGCAGTTCCGGGACGTCAATGACTTTCTGGCCGAGTTGAAAGACCTGCTGAACGTAAAGAAGGAAGGTTGAACTATTCATGTTTACCGGCATCATCCAGGCGCTGGGAACGATGTCTCGGTTGGTCCGGCAGGGGGATGAAGGCCTGCTGTCCATTACAACGGACCTGCCTTTGGAAGATGTACTGATCGGTGACAGCATCGCGGTAAACGGCGTCTGCCTCACCGTAACCGCCAAGGGATCGCAGACCTTCACCGCCGATGTCTCGGCGGAGACCCTCGCTAGAACCAATCTGGGAAACCTGCATCCCGGCGTGTCCGTCAACTTGGAGAAGTCCCTGCGTCTCCAGGATTTTCTCGGCGGGCATCTCGTGCTGGGCCATGTGGACGGTCTGGGAAGAATCTCGGAGAAGACGGTGCGGACCAAATCGTTGCTTTTTGTCTTCGAGGTTCCGGACGGTCTGAGTAAATATATCGTGGAAAAGGGTTCCGTGGCGGTGGACGGCATCAGTCTCACCGTCAACCGTTGCGTACGGAATCAATTCCATGTCAACATGATCCCTCACACGGCCCATAAAACTACCTTGGGGTCGAAAAGGGTATCCGACTTGGTGAATATCGAAACGGATATCATCGGCAAGTATGTAGAGCGGCTGATGCAACACAGGGGCGGCGCCGGCCCCGGCGTGGATTGGAAATTATTATCGGAAAAAGGTTTTTTGAGGTGAACCATGGGAGTCAGTTCAATCAAGGAAGCCATTGAGGATATCCGCAATGGCAAAATGATCATCCTCGTGGACGACGAGGACCGAGAAAACGAGGGCGACCTGTGCATGGCCGCCGAGTTCGTCACCCCCGAAGCCATCAATTTCATGGCGATGCACGGCCGGGGTCTGATCTGCCTTACCCTTACGGAGGAACATGCCGACCGCCTCCGGCTGATGCCCATGGCTCGGGACAACCGTTCCCGTTTCGGGACGGCCTTCACCGTGTCCATTGAGGCCAAGAAGGGGGTTACAACGGGCATCTCCGCTTACGACCGCGCCACGACCATTCGCACCGCCGTCGCCGAGGGTGCAAAGGCGGAAGATCTGGTGAGTCCGGGGCATGTCTTTCCTATTCGGGCCAAAAAGGGCGGAGTTTTGGTCCGGACCGGCCAGACGGAAGGTTCCGTCGATCTGGCCCGCCTGGCGGGGCTGAAACCGACCGGAGTCATCTGCGAGGTGATGAAGGACGACGGCACGATGGCCCGAATGCCTGATCTGGAGGTCTTCGCCGCCCAACACGATCTGAAGATCGTGACCATCGCCGACCTCATCGATTTCCGCATGGCGCACGAATCGCTGATCAGGCGCGTCGCCAGCGCCGACATCCCCACCCATTACGGCGGGATGTTCAAGGTGACGGTTTATGAGAACGATGTGGACGATCTCCAGCATGTCGCCTTGGTAAAGGGCGAAATCCGGCCGGATGACGAGGTGCTGGTTCGCGTCCATTCTGAGTGCGCCACCGGCGATATCTTCGGATCGGCGCGATGTGACTGCGGCGATCAGCTTCACCGGGCCATGCAGATGGTGGACCAGGAGGGAAAGGGCGTAATCGTTTACATGCGCCAGGAAGGCCGGGGCATCGGCTTCGTCAACAAGATCCGTGCCTACGCCCTTCAAGACGAGGGCAAAGACACTGTCGAAGCCAACATCGAGCTGGGGTTCAAGGCCGACCTCCGGGATTACGGCATCGGCGCCCAGATCCTGGTTGACCAGGGCGTGCGGAAGATGCGGCTCATGACCAACAACCCCAAAAAGATCGTGGGACTGGAGGGCTACGGCATCACCATCACGGGAAGGGTGCCGATTGTCATCGAACCCAATGAAAACAACATTCGCTACCTGACGACCAAAAAGACAAAAATGGGTCACTTGATATAAATTACCGATACGGAGGGCGAAGATGCCAAAAATCATCGAAGGAAAGATAGTCGCCAAGGGAATGAAGTTTGCCGTGGTGGCCAGCAGGTTCAACGATTTCATCTCCAGCAGGCTCACGGACGGAGCGGTGGACGGATTGACAAGGGCGGGCGCCGACGAAAAGGACATCCAGCTTTTCAAGGTCCCCGGGGCTTTCGAACTGCCTCTGGCCGCGAAGAAACTCGCCCAGAGCGGCCGCTATGACGCCGTGATCTGTCTCGGCGCCGTGATCCGCGGGGCGACCCCCCATTTCGAATACGTCAGCGCCGAGGTATCCAAGGGCATCGCCAACGTAGGCCTCGATACCGGCGTCCCCATCGCCTTCGGAGTCCTGACGACGGACACCATCGAGCAGGCCATCGAGCGGGCCGGCACCAAGGCGGGCAACAAGGGCTGGGACGCCGCCATGACCGCCATCGAAATGGTAGATCTGTTCAAAAAGATCTGAAACCAGCCATGCAACAGCGAAGAAGGGCGCGGGAGTATGCCTTGCAAGTGCTTTACACCCTGGATCTCCAGGAGCGGGAGGTAAACGAGGCGTTGGATCTCTTTTGGTCGATACTGAATAATCCCGAATATCTGGGAAATCACCCCCCCCGGGATGAGGGGGCGAAAAAATTCGCCGTCCAGCTCGTCCGGGGAACCTGGGAAAACCACGCTCAAATAGACGACATCATCCGCATCTACTCGGAGCACTGGTCGCTCGGCCGGATGTCCCGGGTGGATCGGAGCATCCTCAGGATGGCGACTTACGAGCTGTTGTTCTGTGAAGGAATCCCCCCGAAGGTCTCACTGAACGAGGCCATCGATCTGGGAAAGATATACGGCTCGGAGAATTCCGGGGCCTTTATCAACGGCATCCTCGACGCCCTCTACACGGACCGGCTGGTAAAAAAACCCTTGACATAATGTATCCATATGGTAGAAGGGCGCCAAAGCGGTGATTTAAAGGTAAATTGCTCCGCTCTATAAATGTGCTAAAGCACCGCAGGTGTCTGGATTGAACCCGTGCTTGAGCGCGGGTTTTTTTTTGGCCGGAAATCAATTCAACAAAAGGAGATAAAATTATGCAGATTTCTTCGGAAAGCATCAAGATTGGACATCCCGACGTGGTGGCGGACATCATCGCCGCTAACGTCATCGCCGAGATCATGGATGAGGAAAAGAAGCTCGGCATGGACCTCAGCAATATGCCTCACTGTGGCATCGAGGTGTTTCTGGGAAAAGGCATCTGCCTGGTGGGCGGCGAAGTGAGAACCAGGGTTTTTGTGGATATCGACAAGATCACCCGGGATTCCGTCCTGGGCATCGGTTACAATCACGCGGCCGTTGGGCTCAACGGTCATCTCATGGGCGTCTTGAACGCCATTATCCCCCAATCTCCGGACATCAATATCGGCACGAGCATGGAGCTCAACAAGAACAAGGAAATCGGCGCCGGGGATCAGGGGATTATGTACGGTTTCGCCTGCGATGAAACGCCGGAACTTCTCCCCCTGCCCTACGTCCTCGTGAGCAGGCTAATGCGGGCCTTCGAAGACTGTCAGGACCCAATATTCGCCCCGGACGGCAAGGGGCAGGTATCTGTCGACTATGACGACAAGACGGGGAAACCCAAACGCCTGGCCAAGGTCCTCATGTCCAACGCCGTCGATTACCGTCACGTCAAGGGGAAAAGGAGCGGCGTCAAGGACGAGGCGAAAAAGCTCGCCTTCGCCTGTCTGTCCGACTGGGTGGATAAAAAGACGGAGTTCCTCTTCAACCCCACCGGGGAATGGAACGCCCTAAATTCTTGCAGCGCCGCCGACTCCGGCGTGACGGGCCGTAAACTTGTCGTCCAGTTCTACGGCGGCTATCCCGGCGCCCAGTTGGGCGGCGGTTCGGTGGTCAATAAGTCCCCGGAAAAGGTGGATTGCTCCGCCGCTTTCGGCGCCCGTTACGTGGCCAAAAACCTCGTCGCTGCTGGTCTGGCGACCAAATGCTCCGTGCAGTTGGCCTACGCCATCGGAATCGCCAAACCGTTCTCCATCTATGTGAACAGCTTCGGCACCGGCGCCGTTCCCGACAGCAAACTGGAAACAATCATCGCCGACAACTTCGATCTGACCCCGGGCGGGATGATCACCAGGTTCGGCCTCCTCAGCGGCAGCGTTTACCGGCGCATCCCAAAGACCTTCTTCATGGACGACTACAAATGGGAGAAGACGGACATGGTCAAGCAATTAAAGCAAGCGGCGGCAAAATAACGGGCGGAGAGCCGACGAATCCGTAAAAGTCGCGATCATGAACATTGAGCTTCGCTTTATGTTCGCTTAAGCTTAACGCTACCCATAGTAAGTCCGGAGGCAGCGCCTTCGTCGCCTCCGGACTTACTATGAAAGTGCCATCATCATGCTTCGTGGTGCTTTACGGGGCATGAGGGTTTTTTACGAAGCCGTCAAGGCCGGAATGGAAAAACTGATGTAGGATCGGCGTGGTTGGTTAAACCGCGCCGAGCTTCTTTTAAAGGAATTCTCTTGCCCGGAAAAAATTTCTGAGCCCCTTTCATTAAGCTCCTTCGAGACGATTGGCTTCGGCCCGCCGCCAAGGCGGGGTGACGCCTTTATTATTGAAATCATTCCTTCCCTGTGTTACGAAAGGAAATAACTGACGCCGAACGGCAAAACCGTCGGGTTTTTCTCCGGCGTCCAAAACAATCCCGGGAGCGATCTATGAACGTCAAATACAACCCCCAGCAGATTGAAGAGAAATGGCAGCATTACTGGGAAGAGCAAAAGACCTTTTCGGCAAAGGAAGATCCTCGCAAGAAAAAGTATTATCTCCTGGAAATGTTCCCCTACCCTTCCGGGAAGATTCATATCGGTCATGTCCGCAACTATACCATCGGGGACGTCGTTGCCCGCTACAAGCGGATGCAGGGTCTAAACGTCCTCCATCCCATGGGTTGGGACGCCTTCGGGATGCCGGCGGAAAACGCCGCCATCGCCCATGGGATTCATCCCTCCGTCTGGACCAATGAAAATATCGGCCACATGAAAAAACAGCTCAAGCGCATGGGCTTCAGCTATGACTGGGACCGGGAGGTTTCTACCTGCGAGCCTGACTACTATCGCTGGGAACAGCTCTTCTTTCTGTGGATGTATGAAAAGGGCCTCGCCTATAAGAAGACCTCCATGGTCAACTGGTGCCCGGACTGCCGGACCGTCCTGGCCAACGAACAGGTGGAGGCGGGGCTCTGCTGGCGTTGCGCCAGCGAGGTGACGCCCCGGGAACTGGACCAGTGGTTCTTCCGGATCACCGCCTATGTGGAGGAGTTACTGGCATACTGTGACCGTCTCCCCGGCTGGCCGGAGCGGGTCCTCACCATGCAGAAGAACTGGATCGGCAAGAGCCACGGCTGCGAACTTTCCTTTCCCATGGCGGACGGCAACGGCGACATCAAGGTATTTACCACCCGCCAGGACACCATCTTCGGGGCCACCTTCATGCTCATTGCCGCCGAGCACCCCCTGGTGCTGGAACTGGTCAAAGGCAAGGAGCGGGAGGGGAAGGTTCGGCAGTGGGTGGACAAGATCAAGAAGCATGACAAGGTCCTGCGCACCTCGGACTACTACGAGAAGGAGGGTATCTTCCTCGACGCCTACTGCCTGAACCCAGTAACGAAACAGAGGATGCCGATCTACGCCGCCAATTTCGTCCTCGCCGATTACGGCACGGGTTGCGTCATGGCGGTGCCGACTCACGACCAGCGGGACTTCGAATTCGCCAGAAAATATGATCTCCCCCTCATCGTGGTCATTCAGCCGCCCAACAAGGCCCTCAATGTCCAGACCATGACGGAGGCGTATGTGGAGGAAGGCGTCCTGGTCAATTCCGGTCCTTTCGACGGCATGGAAAACATGAAGGCCCTGGACAAGATCGCCGAGTATCTGGAATCCATCGGCCGGGGCAAAAAGACGATCCAGTACCGCCTCCGCGACTGGGGCATCTCCCGGCAGCGCTACTGGGGGGCTCCCATCCCCATCGTTTACTGTGAGAAATGCGGCGCCCAACCGGTTTCAGAAGCAGATCTCCCCGTGATTCTGCCCAGGGATGTGGAACTCACCGGCGGGGGCGGATCGCCTCTGGCCAGACACGAGGCCTTCGTGACGGCCGCCTGTCCCCACTGCGGGGGGCTAGCCCGCCGGGAAACGGACACCATGGATACCTTCGTTGAATCTTCATGGTATTTTGACAAGTTCTGCTGTGCCACCTACAACGAGAAGCCGGGATTGGACCGGAAGGCCCTTGACTACTGGATGCCCGTCGATCAGTACATCGGCGGCATCGAACATGCCATTCTCCATCTCCTCTACTCGCGATTTTACACCAAGGTCCTCCGGGATTTCGGGGTCCTCGGCGCCGACGAGCCCTTCACCAATCTCCTCACCCAGGGCATGGTTTGCAAGGAAACGATGAAATGCCGGACCCACGGCTTTCTCTATCCCGACGAGGTAAAGGAAGGACGGTGCGTCCACTGCCGGGAGGAGATCATCGTCGGCAAGACGGAGAAGATGTCCAAATCCCTGAAGAATGTGGTGGATCCCGACTATCTGATCGAACGCTACGGCGCCGACACCGCCCGGCTCTTCTGTCTGTTCGCCTCCCCACCGGAAAAAGATCTGGAGTGGAGCGACCAGGGGGTGGAGGGATCGTTCCGTTTCCTGAACCGCACCTGGCGCATCGTCATGGACTACCTGGAAGACATAAGGGAAATCAAGCCCTTCGCCGGCGAGGTCATTCTCGATGGAGACTTGAAGAACCTGCGGCGCAAGACCCATCAGACCATCCGGAAGGTCTCCCGGGACATCGAGGATCGTTTCCATTTCAACACCGCCATCAGCGCCGTCATGGAACTGGTGAACGCCCTTTATGCCCTGCCCCGGCCGGCGAAGGATGACCGCACCGCCCTGGCGGTGGTCCGGGAGACCGTGGACTCCGTGCTCCTCCTTTTGGGACCTACCGTCCCCCATTTTGCCGAAGAACTATGGGAGTCGATGGGCAACGGAACCCGGATAACCGATTCTTCCTGGCCGATCTTCGATCCGACCGTGGCTGCCGAGGAAGAAATCGTCATTGTCATCCAGATCAACGGCAAGGTGCGAAGCAGGATCTCCGTCCCCATTGACGAGGAGGAGGCGTCCATCAAGGCCCAGGCCCATGCCGACGAGAAGATCGCCGGGATGCTGGCGGGCAAGAAGATCGTCAAGGAGATCTATGTCCCGAAGAAACTACTCAATATCGTCGTCCAGGGTTAATCGTAAAATTAGGGTACGCTTCTCATATTTTCTCTCGGGGCATTTTGCACTACTCGAGATAGACGGTCTGTAAACGACGAAACAAATGTTTTTGCCCTTCGCGAGGGGGGATTAAGATTCCATAAGCAGGTACAACGATATGCAGGTGTGTGAGAAGCTAAAAAGGCACCTAATAGACAGCAAGGCCATTTCTCGATGGTTTCTCCGTTCTCTCCCGGCGTGGCTTCCCATCCTGATGGCGACACTGCTGATTCTGACGGGCTGCGGTTACCATTTTTCCCCCGGCGGGGAACATATCGATCCCGGCATCAAGAAGGTGTTCATCGAACCCTTCGGGAACCGGACCAGTCAGGCGAACCTGGAAGACACCTTCCGCCTGGCCGTCGCCGATCAATTCATCAAGGGCAAGCGCTTCGTCATCGTGGACGGCGGGAACGAGGCGGATGCCTTGATCCGGGGCAGCATCAAGGCCCTTTCGACCACCCCCCTCTCCTACCGGACCACGAACCTGGCCGCTGAGGAGCGCATGACCCTCACCGTCGAGATGGCCTTCGAAGAACGTCGCAGCGGGAATGTCATCTGGCAGGACGACAATTTTACCGGCACCCAGGACTACCCCGTTGCCAGTCTGGGCGATACGGAAGCCAGTCGCAAAAACGCCCTTTCCAAACTGGCCAATGACACAGCCGAAAGGGCGTACCGGATGCTGATGTCGGGTTTTTGATCGGGATCAGGACGTAAGGGCGTTTACCTTCAGGGTAAGGCGGGAAATCTTCCGGGCCGCGTTCTTCTTGTGAAAAACACCTTTGGCGGCCGCTTTGCTTATCTTGGGAATCGCACCGGCCAAGGCGGCTTTGGCATTATCGCTTTCCTTTTTCTCGACGGCTTGGAGAATGGTTTTTATTTCCGTTTTGATACTTGAATGTATGGATGTATTGCGTAGACGGCGTTCGTCGTTCTGCTTCGCTCTCTTGATCGCGGACTTGTGGTTGGCCAAAAAGAATTCCTCCTTGTTACTTATTCAATTGGAGGGAATCCTTTATATAAATTGCCGCCGGCTGTCAAGAATTAATTGCTCTTTTCCAGAGGTTTCATGAAAGCGAAGCTTAATGTTCATAAAGCGAAGCTTAATGTTCATAAAAGGTAAAACCCATCCCCGCCTTAATCCGCCCCTTGAAGCGGAGACAATTTATTAGTGAATGAATTCATACAGATGTGATTGCATATACAGTCAACAAGGAGAATTTTATGCTGAAGCGGGAAGAGACGGTATTGGCGGTAATCGACATCCAGGGAAACCTCTATCTGGCCATGGATGACCGGGAGTTCCTCCTGGCCAACACAATCAAGCTGATCCAGGGGATCAGGATCCTGGAGATCCCCATCATCCTCACCGAGCAGGTCAAGATCGGGCCGACCATAGCCGACCTTTCCTTCCTGATGCCGGACGTGGAACCGCTGATCAAGAATAGTTTCAGTTGCTGCGGCGATCCCCGGTTCATGACCGCCCTGGCCGCCACAGGGAAAAGGCAGGTCCTTATCTGTGGCATCGAGGCGCACGTCTGCGCCTATCAGACATCCATGGACCTCATGGCCGCGGGCTACGAGGTCCACCTGGCGGCCGACGCCGTTTCCTCCCGGACGGCCCGGAATAGGGAGATCGGGATACGGAAGCTGCTGTCCGCGGGAGCCATCCTCACCAGCACCGAGATGGCCCTTTTCGAATTGTTGAAGACAGCCACCGATCCCCGGGCCCGGGACATCTTCCGCATCATCAAATAACGGGGATAGTGAAGCTTGATATTTACTTTATATTTGCAAAAGGATCGGAAAGGCGGTTATGGAAGCGAAGCTTGATGTTCATAAAACGGAAACCATCTATCTGGATCACAGTGCCACCACCCCCGTGGATCCGGAAGTCCTGGGGGCGATGATGCGCTACTTCGCCAATCATTTCGGTAACCCCGGAAGCATCCACCAGTTCGGCCGTCTGGCCAGGGCAGCCATTGACAATGCCCGGGAGCAGACCGCCGCCCTGATCGGCGCCGCCCCCGGAGAGATCGTCTTCACCGGCGGCGGGACAGAGGCGGACAACCTGGCCCTCCTGGGGGCCGCCGCGGCTGCAAAGCCGGGGAAAAACCATCTTATAACCTCCGCCGTCGAGCACTATGCCGTTCTTAACACCTGCAAATACTTGGAGAGCAAAGGCTTTTCCGTAAATTATCTGCCCGTGGACGGAACGGGAACGGTGGATCCCGACAAAGTCCGCCGGGCCATCACCGACAGGACCCTGCTGATCAGCATCATGCACGCCAACAATGAGATCGGGACGGTGGCGCCCCTGGCGGAAATCGCCGGCGCGGCCCGACAGCGGGGAATCCTGATCCACACCGACGCCGTGCAGTCCGCGGGCAAGCTCCCCGTGGGCGTGGATGATCTGGCGGTGGATCTCCTCTCCCTCTCCGGACACAAGTTCTACGGTCCCAAAGGGACAGGGGCCCTCTACGTGCGCCGCGGCACCCCCCTCGCCCCGATCATGTTCGGCGGCCATCAGGAAAGCGGACTGCGGACCGGAACGGAAAACGTCCCCGGCATCGTGGGCCTGGGCAAGGCCTGTGAGCTTGCCGCCCGGGAGCTGCCGTGGCAGATGGACCGGCTGCTGGAATTGCGTAATCGACTGGAGAAGCTGATCGTCGAAAAGATTGATGCCGTCCGGATCAACGGCCATCCTTTCCGGAGGCTCCCCCATGTCCTCAGCGTGTCCTTCCGGGGCGTCTCCGGCGATGCCGTCGTCCGGGAGCTGGACCGGCAGGGAATCGCCGCCTCCGCCGGCGCCGCCTGCACCTCCGGGACCCTACAAATCTCTCATGTCCTGGCGGCATTGAGAATCCCGGAAGACTATGCGCCGGGTACGGTGCGGTTCAGTCTGGGTAAGGGGAACACAGAAGAACAGTTGGCCGGCACCGCCAACATCTTGGCGGAAATCATTCGGCGACTCCGGAACAAGTAAAAAAAGAATGACGCCCCGGGATATTGACCCGCCGCTCCCTCCAAGGGGAGGATCGGGGTGGACAATATGCAGTTCCCTCCCCTTCAGCGGGAGGGACAGGGAGGGCAATATTTTTTGCTGTGGTTCCCTGTAGCTCCCTGTAGCTCCCTACCCCTCAAGGGGAGAGCCGAGCCATCCGGCGGTGGACCGTTCAGACTCGGGAAGCGTCTGTGCCATCTTCGTCGCCGGTCTTGAACCGGGACAGGGTTTGGTTCATTGCCCGGACATCCGCTTCCAAAAGCGCCACCCCCTGGGCAACCCCTTCCCCGGTCACGCCTTTTCCGGCCAGATCGGCAAGCCGGGCGGCATCACCGGCCAGTCGCTGCTGAATCTTCTTGGCTTCCGTGACCATGAGCGACAGATCCCTGATCATGTCGTTGATCCGATCACACTCCTTTTTAAGGTAATCCCCTTGGCGTAATCTGATCCGCTGCCGTAAATCGCCCTCGCCGATCCGGCGGAAGGCATGGGTGAAATTGACGAGGGGCCCGCAGACACGATGGGTGATCAGAATGAGGTGAAGAACGTACAGGACGACGATCAACGTGGCGGCGGGAATGATCCACTTCGTGAGGATCAGAAAGGTCTGGGCGGCATGATAGCGGACCTCCAGGTTGTCCGACCAGACCATCTCCCGGATCGTGGGAGAGATAACGACTGCCACCGTGATCATCACCACCACCGTCATATAGATCATCCCATAGGCCACCAGGCGGATCTGCAGATCCCGAACGACGAAATAGTTCTTCAGTTTCCTTTTGTTGTCGGACTTCATAACTATTTTCCCCTCTCCGTATATTCATGGGTGGAAAAATTATAACCATAGACAAGGGAGGCCATGTCATGGGTGGCTTCCGCCCGGAAGGCCGGTGGACCGTCCGGACTGGCGCCGTCTCCGGAGATGATATCGATGCGGACACCGGGCGAGGGAGAATATTTCAGTTCTTCCCGGTTCAAGGTCCCCGTCACGGAACCGCCTTTTAGATAATCGCCCTGCGTTCCGAGATAGCGCGCCTTTTCGGCCAGATAAATCTCCTGGGCCTTGACGAAGCTTAGCAGATCATGCTTGACGGTTATATTGTAGGCCTTGGCGGTATAGGCGCGGACGCCAAGAAAACCCATGGCGACGAGAATTCCGAGGATCACGATGACGATAAGTAGTTCGACCAGGGTAAATCCGTCGCGGCGCATTTATTTCCCCCTTCTCTTCAATCGAAATGAAGCATCGCTAAATAAAACGCTAATGAGTCAAACATGCCGTATTTTGTTGATAATCTCCGAAAATAAGAACGAGCGCGGGATTGATTTTATTTCGTAAATAATTATAACAGGCACCAAACCATATCATGCGATACAGATGGAAACAATCCTACGGGAGTTTCTCCAGTTCCCGGACGATCCCTTCCAGCGGCGGCCGTTCGTTGATGTTATGCACGTCGATGTAGCGGATGATCCCCTTTTTATCGATGATGAAGATGGCCCGCTCCGCCGTGCCGTCGCTCCGAAGAATCCCAAACTGCTTCGCCACCTTGCCGTGGGGCCAAAAATCCGACAGGACGGGGAACCATAGCCGGCCCATCTGGTTGGTCCAGGAAAACAGGGTGGGAAGGCTGTCCACGCTAAGGCCCAGGATGATCGTGTCGTGAGCGGCAAAGAGATCCTCCACGATATTGTAGCCCGGCCACTGATCGGAACATACGGGGGTCCAGGCCGCGGGAATGAACGTCAGCATAACGTTTTTCTTCCCCCGGTATTGACTGAGGGTGATCTTTTCCCCTCCGATCGCCGGGAGGGTAAAATCCGGCGCCCGCTGTCCCACCTTGACCTTCAATTTGCTGTCCCGGGGTTTCAGGACGCCGGTATTGTAGATATTCTCCTTGTAGGCATCGGAGATGGCCCAGGCGGACAAAGGAGCACCGGCCAGAAACGCAACCATGGTGCAGAAGGTGATTAACTGCTGGACATGCTTTTTTTGTTTCATTGTTTTCCTCCCAAATCGATGCCCCGGAAAAATCTGAGACGACCATCAAAAGGTGATGCCGCCGAAAACTACAGCCATTATTTTCGCGGCCTTTCAAAACCGACGGAGCCCGGATCTTGCCGGGATTCATTTTGATGACATCGAAAAAGGTCAAAAAATGTCCCATTTGGGGCGGGTTTTATCTACTTGCCTCCCGACAAGCGGATCATCTCCGCCAGGAAGTCGTCCGCGCTGCGGATCTCGCCCAAGTGGGAGTAAAAGATCCGGTGCGATCCGTCAGGGTTGATCTTCACGCCGATGAAATAAGGCGTCCGCGGCTCACCCAGCTTTTTGTGGGTCTTGAAATCCGGATCGGCATACAGAGGAAATCGGACATTGAACTTGGTGCGAAAGACATTCACCTCATAGGGAGAATTCCCCACACCGATGCCGACGAGGCGCATCTTGTCCTTCAAGTTGCGATCGGCAGCGATTTTTTCATACAGCTTGTTCACATGGGGGGCGTCCTTCTGGCAGTAAGGACAGTACATGCTGAATATCTGAATGATTACGACTCCGTCCTTGGGCTTGGGCAGGCTGAAACCGGGGCTCAGATCGGGCAGGACGCCGCCCACGGCCGGCAACGAAGCGGCGGCGGCCCCCGTAAGACCTTCCAGGCTAAGCAGCAGCATTAAAACAATCACCGTGAGAAATTTTATCTTTTTCATTTTGCGATCTCCCTAATTGATTATTTAGGTGAATATAACCATAGCTTAAGTAATTGTCCATAAAAAACCACCGACGACGGCCGCGGCACCCCGGTGTCCAAGACTGCGCCGGTGACGAAAAAATGTCCACCGGTGCTTGATTAGCGATCCGATTGGCCATAAAAAAGGGCCTGCCCATTTTGAGCAGGCCCCCGTTTATATTACCGTAATTGCTTACGGGTCCGCTGGCGCTTGGCGGTTCATCGCCGCCGGTATGTTTCCGACCGCGTCTCCCTTTTCCTCCCGCTGAAAATCAACCTTGGAAAAGGCCCGGACAAAGCACCCTCAGATCATCAGTGGCCGTGGCCACCGGAAGGCTTCTCCTCGCCATAGACCACCAGCTTCCCTTCGTGCTCCATCTCCTTCAACCACTTGGGGTGCTGCTTCTTCAACCACTCCCGGGTCACCCAGCCCGTCAGCATCGCCGGCAACGATCCCGGAGAACCCACCGTCCCCAGATACAAATGGACAAAGAAAAAGGCAAAGATCACCACAAATCCCAAGGCGTGCAGCACGTACATCAACCGCACAAACGTCGGAGGAAAACTCAACGGGAACCACATCACCAGACCCGTAAGGAACATAATCACGCCGAATCCCGCCACCGCCAGAAAAAACATCTTCTGACCAGGATTGTACTTGCCCACCTCCGGAGGATTGTCCACATGCCAAAGGTAACCACCCGCACACTTGATCCACTCCAGATCCTCCGGCATGGAAAACACCCCCGCCTCCTTCCACCACATCCGAATGGTGAAATACAGGGCCACACCAAAAAAGATCCCCGTAAAATTATGCACATACTTCAATGACTTCAGACCGCCCAGCAACTCCCCGATAAAGTTCAGGGAATGAAACATCATCCCCAAACCCGTGACGCACAACGCCAGGCACGACAAGGCCAGACTCCAGTGAACGATCCGCTCAAATCCATCCGTCGCTTGTATCAATCCCTTTCTCATCGCTCATTCACCTCCCTTTTCCTGACCGGGCTCATCGGGCAGCTTCGGCCCATGAAGGATGTAGTGGACAAACGAGCCGCCTATCACACCCCCCGCCGCCAGCAGACTCAACGGCTTCAAAATGTCCTTCCAGATCGTCACCGTAAACGGCACACTGGGGTTCCTGGGAAGCTTCTCATATACCTTCGGCTTCTCATCCAGGACGTAGATGACGTGGGTCCCCCCCACGAACTTGTCGCCATAGACGTTGGCGTCGCCGCCCAGCTGTTTCACCTTGGCGTAGGCCTTCTTCAGCATCTTATCTTTCGGGCCGATGTCCAGCGCCCCCGTCAGACAGGATTTGACACACGCCGGCGATTCGCCGCCCCGGAGACGACTGTAGCAGAGGTCGCACTTGTAGATCCGGTCCGTCTCCCGGTTGTACCGGGGGACGTCGAAGGGACAGGCGGAAACGCATTCCTTGCAGCCGATGCAGAGAGAGGAATTCAGTCCCACGGTCCCGAAGTCCGTATGGTGAAGGGCGCCGCTGGGGCAGACCTTCACGCAGGCCGCATCGGTGCAGTGCATGCAGCCGTCCTTTCGGAAGAGCCACTTGAATTCCTTCTTCTCGTTGACGTGTTCCTGGAAGCGGATCAGCGTCCAGGTGTTCCACTCCAGGTCCGGGGGATTCTGGTAACTGCCCCACTGCTTCGTCGGGAGCCCCGGCATCTCGTTCCACTGCTTGCAGGCCACCTGACAACCACGGCAGGCGGTGCACAGCGTAGTATCGATCAATTTTACGACTTCACGTTTATTATTCATCTTCCCTTCCCTCCTACAACTTTTCTACGTTGACCATGAACGCCTTGTATTCGGGACAGAAGGTGTTCGCGTCGCCAACGGTTGGGGTTAAAAAGTTCGTACTGTCGTCTTTCGTATCCTTCGGAAAGAGCCAGCCGTAATTGAAGGGAAGGCCAATCTGATGAATCGTCTTGCCCTCGACCTGGAAGGGCTTGAAGCGCTTCGTCACCATCGCCACGCATTTCACGTCGCCGCGAATGGAGGATATCTTTATGCGCTCACCGTTGCGAATGCCTTTTTCCTTGGCCAATGTCTCGCCTATTTCGGCATAGGCTTCCGGCATGGCCTCCAAAAGCCAGGCCTGCCAGCGCGTCAGCGCCCCCGTGCACCAATGCTCCGTACAGGAGTAGGTTGTGCAGACATAGGGGTATTTTTCGCTCGCTCTGGCGATCGTGTCCAGATCGCTCTTAAAGATTTCGATCGCCGGATTGATGAGCTGCGAGGACATAGGATTCTTCGCCAGCGGTCCCTCCAGCGGTTCGTAATGCTCCGGGAACGGTCCTTCGACCATGCCGGGGCCAAAGATGGCGCCCATGCCGTCTTTTTGCATGATGAAGGGATATTTTCCCCCCTCCAACCCCAGGGGCGGCCAGGGGCCGTCAGGCACATCCCCCACCCATTTGCCGTCCTTCCATTCCAGGACCTTCCGCTTGGGATCCCAAGGCTTGCCGTTGATATCACAGGAAGCCCGGTTATACATGACCCGGCGGTTGACGGGCCAGACAAAGGCCCAGTTGGGGAAGATCCCCAATCCGGTCGGATCATCCTTCCCGCGCCGGGCCATGTTATTCTTGCCGTCGGCGGTAAAGCTGCCGCTATGAATCCAGTTGCCGCACGCCGTCGAGCCGTCGAGCTGGAGGTTGCCGAAGCCCGGCACGCACTGGCCCTTTTTGAATTCGACCTTCGTTCCCTTGGCCTTGTCCTCGATGACCGTATCCTTCAGGAAGACGCCGTTGAGTCGTTTGGCGACCTTCAGGGGGTCGAAGTGCCCCGCGCCGTCCAGATAATCCCAGTAGAGATTGAGAATGGGTTCGGCATTGGGTCCGCCTTCCTTGGCGTACAACTCCTTGACCGCCTTCATGATCTTGATCGTAATCTCGCCCACGGGCAGACCGTCGCCGGGGGCCGGGGCGGCCTGATACTTCCACTGGATCATCCGTCCGGAATTGCTCTGCGAGCCTTCCTTCTCCATCGTGGCGGCGGCGGGCAGGAGGAAGCATTCCGTCTTGATCTTTTTGGGATCGACGCCCGGGCCTCGCCAGAATTCGTAGGTTTCGTTGTTGAAGATGTTTTCACCCACCAGCCAGTCCAGGTTTTCCATCGCCTTGCGGACTTTTTTGGAATTCGGGGTGCTGACGGCCGTATCCGCGCCGACGCAGAAGTATCCCTTCACCTTACCGGCATACATGGCATCGAACATGTGCATCGTGGAATAGTGTTTTCCATCGTCCATTTTGGGGAGCCAGTTGTAGCCGAAACCGTTTTCCTTGGTGGCCTTGTTATCGAAGAGGGACATGAGGAAACTGACGAAGAACTTCGGATAATTCGAGTAGTAATTGGCCGAGCGGGGATCTTTCGATACGGGCGTGTACTTTTCCAGATAATGGTCTAGAGATTCAAGCGAAGCCGAGGGCATCTTCAGATAGCCGGGCAGATTGCCGTACAAAATGCATTGATCAGTTGAACCCTGGACATTCGGCTCGCCGCGCATGGCGTTGATGCCGCCGCCGGCGATGCCCATATTCCCCAGTAGGAGCTGGATGATGGCCATGGTCCGGATAATCTGGCTGCCGGTTGTATGGTGGGTCCAGCCCAGGGCGTAGCATTCCGTGCCCGCCTTGTCCGGAACACCGGTGGCGCTGAACTCCGCGTAAACCTTCAGGAGGTTTTCCTTGGAGACACCGGTAATGCTCGAAACCTTGTCCAGGGTGTAACGGGAATAGTGGGTCTTCAACTGCTGGAAGACGCAACGGGGATCGGAGAGGGACATGTCCCGTTTCGGGATGCCGCTGCCTTCTTTTTCCAGGACCCAGGTGTCCTTGCTGTATTTCCTCTTTTCGGCGTCATACCCGGAAAAGAGACCGTCCTCGAACTTGAAATTGGGCCCCACGATGAAGGAGCCGTTGGTGTACTGGAGGACGTACTCCTTGAACCACTTGTCGTTTTCCAAGATGTAATGGATCATCCCGCCCAAAAAGGCGATGTCCGTCCCGGAACGCAGGGGGACGTGGTAATCGCAACGCGCCGAGGTCCGGGTGTATCGCGGATCGACATGGATAAGCGTTGCGCCTTTTTCTTTTGCTTTCAGCATCCACCGGAACGCCATGGGGTGGTGTTCCGCCGCGTTGCTCCCCATAATGAGGATGCAGTCGCTGTTTTGCATATCTACGTAATGGTTGGTCATGGAACCGCGTCCGAACGACTCTCCCAGAGCCGCAACAGATGGGCTGTGTCAGACCCGGGCCTGATGATCGATATAGACCATGCCGAGGGCCCTGGCCTTGGCAACCATGAGCCAGCATTCCTCGTTATCGACGTTGGAACTGCCATAGTGACCGATCGTTTCACAACGGTTGACCAGCTCACCCTTGGCGTTTTTCGTGATAAATTCCTTGTCCCGCGTGTCTTTGATGAGTCGGGCAATCCTGGGAATAGCAAAGTCCCAGTCTTTCTCTTCCCATTCCGTTGCGTACGGGGCGCGGTAAAGAACCTTCTTCAGCCGGTGCTTGTTGGCCTCCGTCAGATCGAAGAAACCGGCCCCCTTGGCACAAAGCGTTCCCTCGTTGATGGGGTGGTCGGCGTCGCCTTCGATGTTGAATATTTTCCCGGTCAGCTTGTCCACGCTGCAGATGAGACCGCAGCCGCAGGAACAGTAAGCGCAAATTGTGCTCACCTGTTTCGCCATCTTTACGCGGTTCATCTTGTCGAGCTCGTCCGCATAAGCGTGTACGGGGCGCAAGTCGATGCCCAGGCCGGAAAGGGCGATCCCCGATCCCACGGCCCCGGACACCTTCAAGAAACCCCTTCTGGTAATCTCCATAGAAGCCTCCTTGTTCCTTGGAATTAAAGCGAATAAATCTTATGTCAAAATTGATCTATGTCAAGCGCGGCATATCTACGCCATTTTAAGCCGAGCGTCAAGCGAAAAGTAAACATAACTCAAACAAATTAACTCCTTATGGTAAATATAACATAATTGCGTGGAGGGCTGTCGGGGGGGGCGATGTCGGCAAGGGTCGGGCTCGGCCGAAAAGGCGGCAAAGCCAACGATTCTTTGACTATTTCCGGCCATCTAGTGTTATGGTAGGCGGTGAAAAGAAGCCGGCGTCCTTCCGGCCGGGAAAGTCATGGGGAAGGGGCCGCGGTTGTCACGGCGTTCCGGAGCCGGCGGGTTGGGCCGATTTGACGGCCCCAGGAGGATATGAAGGACTTCGTTCAGCGGGTGGACCAACAGATGTATCAGGCGAAGAACAGCGGCAAAGACCGGATATGTCCAGACATCTCACCGTAACGCATTCCATGGGGTATTCACCATGGGAGAGAATTCCTTCCCCTGCATGATTACGTCCAGGTGCGTCAAGCTCATCGCCGTGACGTCGAGATCGCGATCGGCCAGCTCGCTGACCCCCTTGAGGGTCACCAGATACCGCCGGCACTGATCACAACTGAAGGCGGTCTCCCGGGGCCTGTCTTCCACGTAGAAGAAGTCCATGCCCTGCTGGGCTTCGTGTTCACAGTAGGGACAGATCACCCGGCTGAAGATCCACTCGTGGCCGCACCCGGAGCAGTGGAGCCAGCGGCGGGTGATCTTCTCCTCGATGAGGGCGATGCTGGGGAATTCACCGCAGACCGGGCAATAGCCGTGCCGCCATTCTATGTCGCCGATCAGCGCCGCGGCTTCCGTAAGGCGCTTTTCCAGGACGACCCGCGACAACTGCCGGAGCAGGAACTCGAGAACCGGCGCCGAAACCGACAATTTCTCCGCCCAGGAAAATACGAGGTTCTCGTCCCTGCCGGCATCGACCAGCTTATGGAAGTATGAAAACAAATCTATGTCCTTGTTGCGGGCAGCCCCGGCGATACGCTCCATGTCGCGGTTGAGGACCGGGAATCCCGCCCCGATGGCGGCCGCCATCATATCTGTCATCTCCCCCCAGGGATTGGCGGCGGAAAAAAATTGCACCTGGCGGAGCAACGGAATGCCAGCGCCGAAACGGGCGGGATCGAATCCCGTCAAGGTCACGGCCGGCCATTTTTCAGCCGCCAGCAATCTCCTCCTCGCCAGAAGCAGAGGCTGAAAGGCGCCGATAATTGCCTCGGCGTGGGGGTTTCCGGCGATTTCCCGCGCCATGATCTCCCGCAGATTCTCCTCCGTTTTTTCCGCATCTCTCATCTTTTTGGCTCCTTTTATCCAACCCCGGTAAATGCCTGCGCCCGTAAGGGCTCCTCCGCACAGCGCCCCCATCTATACAATCGACCCCGGCGGTGTCAAGGGATATATGCTATCCATGACACATCTTGGGTTGACTTTTTTGCTGCATTTCTGTATCAGGCCAAATGAAACATATGTTAAAGGAGGTATAAGTTATTGAAACGATTACTGGGCACGCTTCGGAATCGATCATCTGCAACGGCGCAAACCGAATGCCATTTCCGGCGATGAGCGCCAGCGGTGCACCATCTGCCAGGCCCTGGCCCGGGACCCGCGCCTGTCCCTTGCCTACCGACCCTTCGCCGTCACCATCCATCCCCCGCCGGAGCTTACGTCGGGAAGGGTGGGAACAGGTTGGGAAGGTTGCGGCGACACCAATTGGAAAGGAGTACAATAGTTAATGAAATTCGGCTCTTATTCATATGATGAATATATCCATCTCGTAAAATCGTTTCACGGCAATCTGGCCCCGGGGTTGATCATCGGCGGCTTCATCGTCGAGACGGCCTTGAAAAATCTCCCGGAGGGTGAATTCTTCGACGCCGTCTGTGAGACCTCGGTCTGCCTCCCCGACGCCGTACAACTCCTCACCCCCTGCACCATCGGCAACGGCTGGCTGAAGGTCTTCGACCTGGGGCGCTTTGCCGTGACACTTTACGAAAAGGAGTCGGGTAAAGGCATTCGGGTCTATCTCGACACGGAGAAGCTGAAGTCCTGGCCGGAATTCCATGCCTGGTTCTTCAAGCTGAAACCGAAACGGGAACAGGATTTGGAAACGCTTCTGAATCAGATCAAGGAGGCCGGCGCCTCGGTCCTCAGCATGCAGGAAGTCCGGGTAAAGCCGGAAATAACCGTCAAGAGGCGCCTGGGGTCCACCGCCGTGTGCCCGCAATGCGGCGAGGCCTATCCCCTCCGCGACGGCGCCTCCTGCCTGGCCTGCCAGGGGAAATCTCCCTATGTAAGCTGAGCTCGCCAGGTCAAAAAACTTGACTATTCACGGGCCTTTCATTACATTTTCTCCGTAGGGGGAGGAGGTAAGCGCGGATGGAGATCAAATACAAGATCTGGCTGGAAAAGGACGGCAAGGTGATCTTCGGGCACGGCCGCGAGGAACTCCTCCAGGCCGTCGCCGAATGTCACAGCCTCAACGCCGCGGCGAAAAAGCTCAACATGTCCTATCGGGCCGCCTGGGGCCGCCTCCGGGCATCGGAGGATCGTCTGGGCATCAAACTCATCGAAAGCGACGCGGCGAAAAAAGGGATGACCCTAACCCCCGCGGCCATGACGCTCCTGGAAAAATTCCGGCGCCTGGAAAAAGACGCCGATTCCTATCTGAAAAAGACCAGCCGCGAACTCACCACCCTTCTGGACGGAGAGAAGAGGCCGGATCAGGAAAATAAAAAGGGGAAGTGAAGCCCGCCCAAGCGGCGCTTCACTTCCCCCGAAACTTCCCCGGCCGTCGCCCGTCAGGTGATCTTTTCCACCGCCACGGCGCAGGCCTTGTACTCCGCCGTCTGGGTAATGGGATCGTAAACGGGATTCGTGAGCCAGTTGGCGCATCCCTCCCGGAAATGGAAGGCCATCCAGACCATCCCCGGCGGCACCTGGGGGGTTATCTTGGCCTTCACGGCCACCCGGCCACGCCGGGACTTCACCGCGATCATTTCTCCGTCCGCAATCCCGTATTTATCCGCGTCCGCCTCGGAGATATCGGCGGTTTCCTCGCTGAGCAGTACGTTGAGCCCGTCGGAACGCCCGGTTTGTGTCCGGGTGTGGTAGTGGTAGAGGCGGCGACCCGTACTCAGCACCAGGGGATATTCCCCGTCGGGGATCTCTGCCGGCGGTATCCAGTCGATCGCCTTGAAAACCCCCAAACCGCAGGTAAAGCAGCCGTCCTTATGGAGATATGATGTCCCCTCGGATTCCAAGCTCGGGGCCGGCCATTGGAGACCGTTGCCTTCCAGGCGGAAATACTTGATCCCCGCCATGGAGGGCGCCAGTTGAGAGACCTCGTTGTCCCAAAGCTCCTGAGCGCTGTCTGATTCCCAGACATACCCCATCCGCCGGGCAATTTCCTTGAAGATCCACCAGTTGGGTTTGGCCTCCCCGGGGGGAACACTGGCGGTGCGGACCCGGTTGACCCGACGTTCGCTGCTGGTGAACGTCCCGTCGTTCTCACTCCATGCCGCCGCCGGCAGCACCACATGGGCGAACCGAGTCGTCTCTGTGGGGAAGATGTCCTGGCAAACCAGGAACTCCGCGGTGGCGAGGCAGTTCTCCACGTGCCGGATGTCCGGCTCCGTGTTGGCGAGATTTTCCCCGAAGACGTAGAAGGCCTTCACCTTGCCGTCCAGGAGGCCGTCGATCATCTGGGGAATCATCAGTCCCGGTTTTTCCGGAAGTTTTTCCACCTTCCAGGCGGCGGCAAATTTTTCCCGCGCCTGGGGGTTGTCCACCCGCTGGTAGCCCGGGAAGACATTGGGCAGGGCTCCCATGTCGCAGGCCCCCTGGACGTTGTTCTGCCCCCGCAGGGGGTTGACGCCCCCGCATTCGAAGCCGACATTGCCCAGGAGCATCTGGAGGTTCGCGCAGGACATGACGTTGTTGACACCACAGATATGTTCGGTGATCCCCAGGGTGTACATGAGCATGGCGGGACGGTTGGCCGCGAGACGGCGCGCCACGGTCCGGATCACGTCGGCCCCGACCCCGCTGATCGCCGCGGCCCGCTCCGGAGGATATTCCAGCACCTTCTGCTTCAGTTCTTCGAAACCCATGGTGCAGGATTCAACAAAATTCTTATCGTAGAGATCCTCGGTGATAAGGACGTTCATCACCCCGTTCAGGAAGGCCACGTCGGAGCCTACCTTTATCTGTACATGCAGGTTGGCCAGATCCACGAGGGGCGTTCGCCGGGGATCCACCACGATCATCTCGGCGCCGCCGATCACCGCCATCTTCAGCAGTGACGCCGCCACCGGATGGGCCTCCGTCATGTTGGAACCGATGACCAGGATCATCTTGGCCTTGGCGAAATCGCTGAAGGAATTCGTCATCGCCCCGGAACCGAAAGAGGTCGCCAGACCGGCGACCGTCGGGGCGTGTCAGGTACGGGCGCAGTGATCGATGTTGTTCGTACCGAGCACCGCGCGAAACAGTTTCTGCATTTGATAGGAATCTTCGTTGATACTTCGGGCGCAACTGACGCCGGCAATGGCGTCGGGACCATCCTTGGCTATGATTTCCTTGAATTTTCCCGCCACCAGATCCAGGGCCTCGTCCCAGGAAGCCTCCCGGAAGTTCCCGTTTTCACGGATGAGAGGCGTCTTGAGGCGGTCCTCAGAATAGATGAAGTCATAACCGAAACGGCCCTTGACGCACAGCCGCCCCATATTCGGCTCTCCATCCTCCACCGCCGTAACCTTGGTGATCCGGCCGTCCTTTACGTGGAGCCACTGCTGGCAGCCGACACCGCAATAGGCGCAGGTGGTGCGGATCTTCTTTGTCTCCCAGGCCCGCGCCTTGCCCCGGGCCTTCTTTTCCGTAAGGGCCCCGACGGGGCAGACCTCCACGCACTGGCCGCAGAAGACGCACTCGCTGCCCAGGTACGGGCCGTCGCCGCCGGTGACGACCTTGCTGTCCTTGCCGCGATAACCGTAGCTGATGGCCCGGTTGACCACAAGTTCGTTGCAGGCCTGAATGCAGCGCCCGCAGCGGATACAACGAGTGAAATCGCGTACTATGAATGGGTTTTCCTCTTCAGTGGGGTAGAAATCCTGATCCTGAGGAAAGCGCATCTCCTTGATTCCGTAATAATACGCCAGATCCTGAAGGCGGCAATCCCCGTTCTTCTCGCAGACCAGGCAATCATGGCGGCCGCTGGACAAAAGCAGTTCCACATTTAGTTTCCGGGTCTTGTGGACCCGTTCCGTTTCCGTAAACACCTCCATGCCCGCCGCCACCGGGGTGGTACAGGCGGCCATCAAAGTCCGGGCGCCGGCGATCTCCACCAGGCAGATCCGGCAGGCGCCGGTGGGGGTCGTATCCTTGAGGTAACAGAGGGTGGGAATGTTCACCCCGGCTGCCCTTGCCGCTTCCAGAACCGACTGACCGGGCTGGTAAACGGTTTCTTTCCCGTTCAGGGAAAATACTGCATCCTTCATTACAGGCCTCCTAATTGGGTAAAAAGTCTTTTTATGTCAGTTATGACAGAATCTCGATACAATAATTGGCCGCGCTAAGTCAAGATAATTGCTGATTATATTTATATTAACATAATGGAAAAGGGTGGGATTGACATTAGGTATGGAAAGTATTAATGATCAGCGGCGGCGGCGTGAAACTGCTTTCCCCCATCGGGTGTGATGACCTCCGGGAGCCGGCATGGTCGGAAGCGGAGTTTCGTCTTCCCGCTTCCGGAATCACTTCCGGAGTCCGACGCCTAATCATGAATTGTCAGGGGTAGTTATGTCTTCACCGTCAAGCCGGGAGCCTTCCGTCCCCATTGGAAAGAACCGGGCGAATTTTACGAGGGAATTTCTGTTCGCCGATGCCGGGATAGTCCGGGACCACGACGGCGTGCATACCGCCATGACCATGGACGAACGCCTGGAAGGCTGGCGGAGGATACCCCACGGCGGTATCGCCATGGGGGCCGTCATGGAACTGGCCGCGCTGCTCCGGGAAGAATGGACGGAAAAAGACCGAGGTCCTGAATATCCCCTTACAGTGGATTTCCGCTTGGGCGGCGCCGGAGTCCGTATCGGTGATAAAGTGGAGTTCACGGTCCTGGCCGCGCCGGAAGGGATCCGGGGAACCATCTTCACGCCGGGGAATAACGACCCGTACCTTTCGGCCGTCATCGGCTACGGCATAGACGACCCGCAGCGGCGCGAAACTTTCCAGTCTTATCTCCCCGCCACGATCTCGAATCCGGCGGAGGGGGGGATTCCCCTGCCCTACTACCGCAATTGTTTCGTCTGTGGCGTCGCCCGTCGCCAACCTGGCCTGGAGCGACGTTTCCTTCTCGGAGGCGGCGACGGCGGCACGCCCCGTCTGGCCTATGCCGCGGCTGGTTTCGATGTCACGGATGAAAACACATTTTATCGGTTTCAGAGTGGCGGCCGCCTCTCGCTCCTGCCCTCGCTGGCACTTTTGGATGAAACCATGGGCTGGGCGGGTTTCATGATGGCGGCCAGCGGGGCGGTAACGGTGCGAATCGGCTACACCTTCTACCGGGACATCCGACCGGGGGAACGGCTGGTCTTCATCGGCCGAAGTGAAAGGGTTCGGGGCAACGCCGGTGCCAGGATTTTCTTCTGGACCTCGGGCGGCGCCGTGTCTCTGGACAATGCCGGACGATGCGAACCGGTCATCGCCGCCTCAGCCCAGTATCTGGGAGTGGCGGAACTTACGGAACAGATGCGGCGAGAGTTGATCCCGGCGGAGTTGACCGCCCAGGCCTTCCGCTTGGCCGGCCTCACCCACTGAAGGACATTCGAGCACATAATCGCCTTGACAAATTCTTTCCGGCCACGTCTCAGGCGCATTCGCTGTAGCCGCAGACTCGGCAGACGGCACAGCCCCCCTCGTGAGAGACGATCCCGCCGCATTCCGGACAGGCCCCCTTGACCAGGGCCACCTTCTCCCGCACCGTTTCGTAACCGTTGGCCGCCATATGGGACTGGATCGCCTTGGCCACGGCATCGGCGCAGGACAGGATCTTGTTTTCCCCGAAGCCGGAAGGGGAGTGACAGGAGATGCCCTGGAGCTGCTTGATGACCTGTCGGGCCTGAATGCCGCTCCGCCAGGCCAGAGACACCATGCGGCCGATGGCCTCGTTCTGGGAGGCGGCACACCCCCCGGCCTTTCCCATGGTGGTGAAGAGTTCAAAAAGGCCGGTACTGTCCTGATTGACCGTTACATAGAGGGGGCCGCAACCGGTCTGCATCTGATAGGTCCAGCCCTTCAAGACCTTGGGCCGTTCCCTTTTCACTACCTTGCGTTCTTCGTCGCCGCCGATGCGGGCCGTCTTTTCTTCCCCCTTGCCTCGAGACAGGACCTGCTTGTCCCGGGAGCCGTCGCGGTAGATGGTAACCCCCTTGCAATCCAGTTGATAGGCGAGGCGGTACACCTTGGCCACCTCCTCCACCGAGGCGTCCCGGGGGAAGTTGACCGTCTTGCTCACTGCATTGTCGGTGTACTTCTGGAAGGCGGCCTGCATCCCGATATGGACCTCCGGCGAGATGTCGTGGGCGGTGACGAACAGGCGGCGGATGTCCGCAGGCAGCTCCTCCAGGTCGTGGAGCGTCCCCTGCTCGGCGATCCTCTTCATTAGCTCCGGAGTGTAAAACCCCCGCTGTCGGGCCGTCTTTTCAAACAGGGGATGGACCTCCACGAGGATGTCGTCGTCCATGACCTGGCGGATGTAAGACACGGCGAAGATCGGTTCCACCCCCGAAGAGGCGTTGGCGATGATGGAAATCGTCCCCGTCGGGGCGATGGTGGTGATCGTAGCGTTGCGGAGGGGGGGCTCGCCTTTTTTGGCATAGAGGGAAGCGCTGAAATTCGGGAAGGGGCCCCGCTGTTTCGCCAGATGCCGGGAGGCGTTGTGACCCTCCTCCTTGATGAACTTCATCACCTGCCCGGCCAGCGTTACCGCCTCCTCGGAATCGTAGGGGATCCCCAGCATGATCAACATGTCCGCCCAGCCCATTACGCCCAGGCCGATCTTACGGTTGCCAAAGGTCATCTCGGCAATGACGGGCAGGGGGTATCTGTTGACCTCCACGACGTTGTCGAGAAAATGGACGGCCAGATGGACCACCTCCCGGAGGCGTTTCCAGTCCACGGCGCCGCCCGTCACCATCTTGCCTAAGTTGATCGATCCCAGGTTGCAGGATTCATAGGGCAGGAGCGGCTGTTCGCCGCAGGGGTTCGTCGATTCGATGGCCCCGACGTCGGGCGTGGGATTGTCGCGGTTGAGACGGTCTAGAAAGACGATCCCCGGCTCCCCGTTCTCCCAGGCCTGGACGACGATGCGGTTGAATACCTTCCGGGCGTTCAGTGTCCCGGTGACCTGGCCGTTACGGGGATTGATCAGGTCGTAGTTCTCGTCCGCCTCCACCGCGGCCATGAATACTTCCGTCAGACCGACGGAGATGTTGAAGTTGTTCAACTGGTTCTTGTCGGCCTTGCACATGATGAAATCCATGATATCGGGATGATCCACGCGCAGGATGCCCATGTTGGCCCCGCGGCGGGTGCCCCCCTGCTTTATGGTTTCCGTGGCGATGTCGAAGACCCGCATGAAGGAAATGGGACCGCTGGAGATACCCGTGGTGGTCATCACCACATCGTTGGCGGGCCGGAGGCGGGAAAAGGAAAAACCGGTGCCGCCGCCGGACTTGTGGATCAGGGCGGTATATTTTACGGCATCGAAGATCTCTTCCATGGAGTCCCCCACCGGGAGGACGAAACAGGCCGACAACTGCCCCAGCTCCCGGCCGGCATTCATCAGGGTGGGAGAATTGGGAAGGAATTCCAGGTCGGCCATGATGCGATAGAACTTCTCCACCAGCTTCCCTGTATCAGCCTGGGGGCTGAATATCCGTTCCGCCGCGGCAATGCTCTCCGCCACTCTCCTGAACATGTGGGCCGGCGTTTCGAGGACGCGGCCGTCCGTGTGCCTCCTTAGGTAGCGTCTTTCCAGGACGGTAATGGCATTTTTGGTCAGGCAGGGGATGGCGGACGGGGAAGTCTTCTTTTTCATTTCATTTGTCTCCTCGCTTCATAAATAATGAAAATGATTTTTTAAATACAATATCTAGTATGAGGTGCCCTACTTGCCACAACATATTGATGATGTCAACAAGATAATTTACCGTTGAAGTAAGAATAGCAGCTTTTGTCCGTTCCGCAAAATATCGTTTGACATTCCCGGTCAAGGAGATTAGAGAGAACCATCTATATTATTTTCCTGCTGATTTGGGTCAAGAGAAAATCAGAGCATCCTGTCTGCAAGGTGTGGAACAAGGAAGGCCACCGTGCTCCGCAGAGTCCGGTGGTTTTTTATATGCCATCAATGCCGATGGATGGCGGCTCTGCCGGGCATGGCGACGGGTCAAAAGGGGAAGCAAGGAGGAAGAAAGCATGGTAAAAAAGCTTTACATCGGCAACCTGGCGGAGGGTGTTACTGAAGATGATTTAATGGCCAATTTCAGTGAGATCGGCAAGGTGGTTTCTCTGGCGATAATTCGGGACAAGATCACCGGTCTGAGCCGGGGATTTGGATTCGTGGAGATGGCAACGGAAGCGCAGGCCCAGGAAGCCATCCAAACATTCAACGGCGGCGAACTGCTCGGCAGGACAATCCGGGTCGATGAGGCCAAACCGAAGGGAGATCAGGACGAACGGCCCCGGGGAACGGGCAGCAGGCACGGCGGTTTCAGCAGCCAAGCGCCTCGACGCGGCGGCGGCCCCCGGCGGAGTGGCGGTGGGGGGCGGGAAGGACGCCAGTTCTGATCCTGCTTCCGCGGCGTAAACGTCCGGATTGACAAAACGTCACAGGTCAGCTAATCGTGGCCGGGAAAGAGAAAAGAAGGAATATTCCGACCCCTATGATGCCTCCGCGAAAACGCCGGCCGTTTTCTTTGCCCTTCCGGGCGATCTTCATCTTTCTTTTCCTTTGTTTAAACATCATTGCACCTTCCATGACCGGAGCCGAAGAGCCGCGGCCGCTTCGGATCGGTCTGGTATTGAGCGGCGGCGGTGCCCGGGGGATTGCCCATATCGGGGTGCTGAAGGTCCTGGAGGAAATGCGGGTGCCCATCCATTGTATCGCGGGGACCAGCATGGGGGCCATAGTCGGCGGACTCTACGCGGCGGGTTCCTCCCCGGAGGAGTTGGAAAAACTTGTAACCGGCATCCCTTGGCATGAGGCCTTCACGGATAAGCAGACGGTGGATAAACTCTCCTTCCGCCGCAAGCAGGACTCCATGGATTATAAAATCGACTTTAACCTCGGGGTCCGAAACGGCCGCCTGGCCACCTCCCGAGGCCTGGTCCAGGGACAGAATCTGAATATCCTCCTGAAGAAACTCCTGCTGCACACCGCGGACATCAAGGATTTCGATCACCTCAAGATTCCCTTTCGGGCTGTGGCGGCGGACATCGAAACCGGTGACACCGTTGTTCTGGGTAAGGGAGATCTGGCGGAGGCACTCCGGGCGAGCATGTCCATTCCGGGGATCTTCGTACCCATGGAGATCAACGGACGGATGCTCGTGGACGGCGGAATCGCCAACAACCTTCCGGTAAGCGTGGCTCGCGCCATGGGGGCCGACATCATCATCGTCGTCGATATCGGCACCCCCCTCAGGACCAGGGAGGGGCTCAATTCCACTGCCAGTATCACCGCCCAGGTCATGACCATCCTCATCCAGAGAAATGTCCAGGCCCAACTAAGGACCCTGAAGCCGGATGACATCCTCATCCAGCCCGATCTCGGCCCGCTGGGAACCACGGATTTTTCTAAAACCGAAACGGCTATGAAGATCGGCGCGGCGGCGGTGGGCAAAATGAAGGAACGCCTTGCCGGTCTTTCCATTGCCCCGGAAAAATTCCAGGTTTATCTGGCCCATCAGCGGCGGCAGCCCTCCGAGCCGCCGGTCATTGATTACGTGAAGGTGGAATTCAAATCAGCGTCCCCCGCCCAGGCATCTCCCCTTCCGTCGGTTAAAACCGGCAGCGAAGGAAAGGAGATCGACCTGGGAAGCAAACTGGCACACTTGCCGGGTGTCAAGACGAGGGCGGAAAACCGTACCAAGATTTCTCCCCGGGTACTCGAGGCCCAGATCGAAACCAAGGCGGGGGAAAAACTGAACATAGAAACCCTCGAAAAGGATATAACCCGCCTTTATGGTCTGGACACCTTTGAACGGGTCGATTTTCATCTCGAAAGGAGAAGGAACAAAACCGGCCTGGTTTTCAATCCCATTGAAAAATCGTGGGGTCCCACTTACATGCGCTTCAACATCAGTCTGGCGGACAATTTCAAAGGCTCCAGTTCCTATACCGTCGGCACGCGGATTACCCAGACCGAGATCAACACCTTGGGCGCCGAATGGCGGAATGAATTGCAGATCGGCGAAACGACACGCTTGTTTTCGGAATTTTACCAGCCCATTGATTACTCCACGCATTATTTTTTCGCCCCCCGGCTCGAATACCGGGAATGGAATGCCTACATCTACAGCCCGGAATATACAGCGGATATCATGGCTAAATATCGGCTCAAGGAATTTTCAGGGGGTCTGGATCTTGGTCGGCAGTTTGGCAACTGGGGGGAGTTGCGCCTGGGCATCCGCCGCGGCTACGGCGCCTACCGGGTCAATGTCGGGGCCGCCGACCTGCCCACGGACAGTTTCAATATCGGCGGTTTCTTTTCATCTTTGACCTACGACACCATGGACAACTTCAATTTTCCCCAGCGGGGCTTAAGCGCCAACGTGACCAGCCAGTTCAATCTCCCGGAAATGGGTTCCGACTACAAGGTCGCCGGGATCAATGCCAACATCCAGGGCGCCAAGACCTGGGGACGCCTGACCTTCATCCCTGGAATCATCTACGGTGGCACCCTGGACGGCGACAGCAAGATTCAGGATTCGTACAGTATTGGCGGGTTCTTGAATCTCTCCGGGTACCTGACCGATGAGCTGTCGGGTCAGGAGGTGGGCCTGGCGCGGATCGTCTGCTTCCGGAATATGGGGGCCGCCGGCCTCGGCGATTTTCGCACCACCCTTTATCTGGGCTTCTCCGTGGAAGCAGGCAAGGCCTGGCAGAAACGGAGCGACATCACTCTGGGTTCTCTTATTTACGCCGGCAGCGCCTTCATCGGGGCGGACACCTTCATCGGGCCGGCCTATATTGCTTACGGGTTCGCCGAGGGAGGACACCAAACCCTGGGTCTGTTTATCGGGCAACGTTTCTGATGAATTGATCGAGCCGCTCCCGCATACCAGGGAATTTGGGATTACAGGTCAGACGACGCAGGGTGAAGGACTGGAGATTGGCGTCGGATATCTCTCCCTGCCAAATCGTGTCGTCATTCCGGCAAATCCCTCTTTTTTCTCGATCGGCTCCGTAATGGAGGCAGCTTTTGTATCCTCCCCGCAGACCGTAATGGGGATCATCGCAAGGCATCGGCAGGGCGACATGGGAGAAATCCAGTATCCGCAGCTCCGGCAGATAACTCCCCTCGCAATAAATCGTTCCTGATCCGGCACATATCTCCGGCCGCGGATCTCGCGCATACAGGATCACGACGTTATGTTCCGAGGTTGTGTAACGCCGAAAAACCTCTTGGGCCCGCCCGGCGTCGACGGTGACATCTTCCGCGGATAAGGCAGCGAATACGGGGACTTCAATACGTTTACCCGCAGCGAGAAGCCTGTCTATCTCCCCGGTAAGAAGGTAGATCTGATAGGCGGCATTCACCGCAAAGGTTTCATACTTCGCGTAATCCACATCGTCCCGGATGTCGCCGACCCAGTCCCTCACACTCCGGAGCGCCCCGGCCAACGCCACACGCCGGTCTTTCACCCCCAGGGCCGGAGAAATGAGAATCAATCCCTTTATGTCTTCACCGCTCAAGACGGACAGCACGCCCAGGGCGGCGCCGGTGGAAAAGCCGCCTAGGTAGAGTTCCTCAACCTCTCCCTTCATGCCGTCGATCCCATATTGCACGGCCCGTCTCCATTCCTGCCAGTGCACCTCCAGCAGGTCTCCGGGAGCCGTCCCATGCCCGGGGAGGAGGATCGTCCGGACGAGAAAACCGCGGTTCCGGAGGTGGCGGGCCAGGGGTTGCAGCATATACGGCGAGTCGGAGAGTCCGTGGACGAGAAGGGCGCCCCGGCGGTGTTTCCCGTCCTTCCCTAGCGGGAAAAGGTTGGTGTCCGGCGCGAGTTCAAAGGGCAGGTTGGCGTTGAGGACCATTTCCCGGTTGCCGTCATTAATATCCACCCGGGCTCGGAGCATCATTGCCCGGGTCTGTTTGATATAGTCAGCGAAAGGCATGCCGTCTTTTCCGGCGAAGACGGTATTGAGTCCCGAGGGCTGGAGGCGTGGCGGCCCGGCGGCACAGCCGGACAACAAGCATCCCACGACAAAGGTGATCATGATTATCGCCCGGGCACAACCAGACGCAGCGCATATCTCTATCTTCATCTCAGGTATTGCCTCCTTGAAATCATTCTGATTACGACCGCGATCACTCCTAGCTCCCCAATGTCGCACCTGATTTATTTATAGCCCAGTTCCGCCATCCGGTCAAGGGCGTCGCCCCGGTCTCTCCAATCCCCGGGCATAATAATCCTTGCCATCCGGTATCGGATGAGATTATGATTCGCACAAAATTAGCTCATAAACGTTCCGCGGCACTAAGAGACCGCCGACAGAGAGAAGAGAGCCCTATGGAGGACACAGAAAACCTTACAAAAACCATACCTTCGTCACCGGTACCCGAGGCGGAGGGAAGCGATGCCGGCGGCGGAGCGGATTCGCTGACTTCGGAAAGGCGACAAAGCACCCGTCGCCGCCGTCCCTCTAGGAAGGGGAAAAAACGGCCCGAAGCTATCGACGCCGGCGCTGTTCCCGAACCCGCACCGGTTACCGACGATTCCTGGGATCCCAGACAGTTCAAGGTTCCTGCCGCTCCCGGCAAAACCAGGTTTCAAGATTTCGATCTGCCGGCACCGCTTCTCCACACCATCAGCGATCTTGGGTTCCAGTACTGCACCCCCATCCAAGCGGAAATCCTCCCCAGCGCCCTCTCCGGCAAGGATGCCAGCGGCCGGGCGCAAACCGGCACCGGCAAGACCGCCGCCTTTCTCATCGCCATCATTACCCGGTTGATCAACCATCCCCACACGGAAGAGCGTCCGTTCGGCACGCCCCGGGCCCTGATTCTTGCTCCGACCCGGGAGTTGGCCCTCCAGATCTCCGCCGAGGCCCGCCAGCTTGCCAAGTATTGCGGAATAAGAATCGTTTCTGTTTTCGGCGGCATGGATTATGAAAAGCAGCGCCACCAGCTTGCCGCCGGGCCGGCCGATATCATCGTGGCCACGCCGGGCCGGCTCTTGGACTTCCAGCGCCGCGGTGACGTGGTGCTCAAGAAGATCGAGGTCCTCGTCATCGACGAAGCGGACCGAATGCTCGATATGGGGTTCATCCCCGACGTCCGGATGATCATCCATAGCACCCCTCCCAAGGAAAAGCGCCAGACCCTCATGTTCAGCGCCACCCTCACGGGGACGATCATCCGCCTTGCCTCCTCCTGGACTGTGGATCCCGTCATGGTGGAGATAGAGCCGGAGCAGGTGGCCGTGGATACAGTGGAGCAGATCGTCTATATCGTTACGGAGGAGCAGAAATTCGATCTCCTGCATAATATAATCGTCCGGCAGGATCTGGAAAGAGTCCTGGTCTTCTGCAACCGCCGCGATGAGGTAAGGCGCCTCGCCGAACGTCTGACCCGCTACGGTGTCAACTGTTCCGAACTTTCCGGCGACATCCCGCAGAAAAGCCGGATCCGCCGTCTCGAAGATTTCAAGAGCGGCAAGATCAGGGTCCTGGTGGCCACGGACGTGGCTGGCCGAGGCATCCATATCGAGAGCATGGATCATGTCATAAATTTCACCCTGCCCCACGATCCGGAAGACTATGTCCACCGTATCGGGCGCACCGGCCGGGCGGGACAGAGCGGGACGGCGGTGAGCTTCGCCGACGAGGGAGACGCCTTTTACATCGCCCCCATCGAGGAGTTCATGGGCCGGAGGCTTCCTTGCATTGAGCCGGACGAGGAGATGCTGGTCAAACCGGAAGCCCTATATCCGGAAAAGAAAGTCCGTCCCCGAAGCACCCGCCGCCCCGGCGGCGGAAAGTCCCGGCCCCGCCCCCGGCGTCCTCACTTCTGATGCCGGTTCGGATGAGATGAAGGGAAAACTTGTATTTGGGTAAATATCCGCAAGCTATGGCCGCAAATTGCCTCGCATACGGTGAAGTTCTTTGAACACAAACGGAAAAGCCGCGGACAATAATTGGAACCCCCGCCGGTTTGCACCGCCGGCGGGGTTTTTTATGTTTTCGGCAGTCGTCGTCCCGATGATTCGGGCCGCGCTAACCGCGGACATTCACGATGACCAGGGTGTCGCCGACATCCACGGCATCGCCGGGTTCGACAAGGATGTCGGCCACTTTCCCGTCCACTTCACAGATGACGTGGTGGTGCATCTTCATCGCCTCCAGATCCACCAGGACGTCTCCCACCATCACCTCGTCGCCTACCTCGACAGGGATATCCGTCACCTTTCCCTTGATGGAAGACTTGACAATCCCCTCTTTCTTGAGTTCTTCAATCTCCTGGGCGGTCAGGATGCGTTTGTTCATCCACCAGCCGGGCTGGCGGTCTTTCTTGCGCTCTTCCCCCGACCGTCCTTCCATTCCTTCATGGGGGGCCAGCATCAGTTTGTAAAGTGCATCGTCTAAAACGAAATGTTCCATATCGGGATATTTGAACAACTCGGGGTGCTCATCCAGGTAACCGGTATGGAAGCGGCGGTGGCGGAAATCGTCTTCGTCGCAGATGGCCATATACAGGGGAATCGTGGTTTTCGGCCAGACGATGTTGAAATCCTTCAGGGCCCGCTGGAGGCGACTTACCGTTTGTTCCCATTCGTAGCCCCAGACGATGAGTTTGGCCAGGAGGGAATCGTAAACGGTGGGGACGAGGTAGCCCTTGTAAGCGTTGCCGTCAATGCGAATGCCCGGTCCTCCGGGCGGATGATAGATCTCGATAAGTTTCCCGCCTTCGGGAAGAAAGTTGTTTTTCGGATCCTCGGCGTTGATGCGCACCTCCACGGCTATGCCGTGTAGGCGCACGTCCTCCTGAAGGATCTGCAGTGGTCTCCCTTCGGCGATCCGGATCTGTTCCTGCACCAGATCCTCGCCGGTGATCATCTCGGTGACCGTATGCTCCACCTGGAGGCGGGTATTCACCTCCATGAACCAGAATTCATTGGTCCGGGAATCGACGAGGAACTCCACGGTGCCGGCGCTCACGTAACCAGCCGCCCGGGCCGCCCGCACCGCCGCCGCGTGGACGGCTTCGAGAACCGGCGCGGGCAGATCCGCCGGGGCGATCTCCAGCAATTTCTGGTGCCGTCGTTGGATGGAACAATCCCGGGTTCCCAAGTGGATAACATGTCCGTACTGGTCAGCCAGGATCTGGACCTCTATGTGGCGCGGTTTTTCGATATATTTTTCCACATACAGCCGATCGTCATGGAAGGCGGCGATCGCTTCGGACCGCGCCGCGGGGATATTGAGCTTTAGTTCCTGCTCGTTATTGATCCGCCTCACCCCCCGGCCGCCACCGCCAGCCGTTGCCTTGAGGATGATGGGATATCCGACGTTCCGTCCAAAAGCGGCGGCCGCCTCCACCCCTTCCTGGCCCACCGGCAGACTGTCAGTTCCCGGAACCACGGGGATGCTGGCCGCGATCATCATCTCCCGCGCCAGGACCTTGTTGCCCAGAGCGCGAATCACCTCCGGGGGAGGACCGATGAAGACGATGCCCTCCCGGTGACAGGCCTCGGCAAAATCTGCGTTTTCCGCCAGGAATCCGTACCCGGGATGGATGGCGTCGGCACCGGTATTCACTGCGGCCCGGATGATCCTTTCGATATCCAGGTAGCCCCGGTTCGGTTCGTTGCCGATCTGGACGACCCGGTCGGCAAAGCGGTGGAAATAGGCGTCACTGTCCGGTTTTTCATAGATGGCGATCGCTTCGAGGTTCATGTCCCGCACCGTGCGGATGATCCGCAGGGCGATCTCCCCCCGGTTGGCAATTAAAATCCTTTTGATTTTCTTCATGTCCCTTTTCTCTCTGGCCGACCTTTTTGTTGTCGGTGTTTAACCCAGTTTCCAATCGCTGTCAACAACAAGGGAATTTGCCTATTTCAATAAATCCTGATAGAGTACTTCCATTTGAGGAAAAGGAGGAACAAGCTAATGATCGGCAACATTCACATAATCGGCGCCGGGGCCGTCGGGGCGGCCTATGGGGCGCTCCTGCACGATATGGACCCGCGATGCGTTTCCTTCGTCGCCTCCGGCGAGCGCCGGGAACGGCTCCGTAAGGAAGGTATCGTAGTCAACGGCAAGGAATATTTGATCCCCGTCCTCGATAGCGGGGAGATTCATCCCGCCGCGAAACTACTGCTCGTGGCCGTCAAGCATTATCACCTCGACCAGGCCATCGCCGAAATGAAAAACAGCATCGGTCCCGAAACCATCGTCATGTCCCTGATGAACGGCATCGACAGCGAAGAACGGATCGGCGCCGTTTACGGGCCGGAGAAGCTTCTCTACGCGTTAGTGATAGGCATCGATGCCCTGCGCCAGGGCAACCGGGTGACATATACCAATCAGGGGAAGATCTTCTTCGGGGAAAAGAAAGCGGGGACGCCTTCCCACCGGGTGGGGCGGGTTGGGGAGCTCTTCGACCGGGCCGGGATAAATTATGTTGCGCCCGAAGACATCATGAGAGATATTTGGTGGAAGTTCATGATCAACGTGGGGATCAACCAGGCCTCGGCCGTCACCGGGGGAAACTACGGCGTCTTTCAGCAGGCCGGTCCGGAGCGGGAGTTGATGGATGCGGCCATGGGAGAGGTCATCGCCCTGGCCCGGAAGCTGGGCATCCCCCTGGACTCCGACGACGTGGAAAGATGGTATGCCGTTCTGGCCTCCCTCGGCCCGGGGGGGAAGACCTCCATGCTCCAGGATGTGGAGGCCGGTAGGAAGACGGAGGTGGAGATGCTCTCCGGGGTGGTCATGGCCTTAGGGCGAAAGCACGGCGTGGCGGTCCCGGTGAATGAACGTCTTTACCGACAGATTAGCGAACTGGAGAAGAAAAAGGGTAAAAGGTGAAGGCGCCCGGGTTTTGCAAAGGTTTACATAGCCGTCGCGGGGCTTGATAAAAGAAATGTTTATCAGCCCCCTCCCCCGCGGAATCGGGGGCGGTATCGTTCAATCCTATCTTCTGTCCTGAACCCGCTTGACCGCGCCGCTTTCGATAAGATCCTGGAGGGTCTGGAGCAACGCCCGCTCCTGAGCATCGATCTTGTTGTCCTCGCTGGCGATGTGGAGTATTTTTTCATACTCCAAAACCGTGATCTCGTGATCCTCGATCGCTTTGTCAATCATCTTCTTCAATTTTTCCGCCGAACTGCTCAATGCCATCTTCAATCCTCCCGGTTAGTTTATCCTGTTTGCCGCCGATTTATATTAAGGTCGGTCATTTGTCAAGAACGACCATTCTTTCAAAAGCATCGATCAGGCGTCCCGTTGTTCGTTCTCCCGGTCTCCCGCATCTGTATCGGGGGATGACGGCGGCACCGGCGGGCTTTCAGACTTATCCAATTCACTGGGATCCTCCGCCACCGGTCTCATCTTCGGCGCCGGTCCACCCCGGCCGTCCTCCCCGTCATTCGGAATCTCAGCGTAGAGACTATCCAAATCCCCGGCCTCCGCCTCCCTCCCCTCCGACACGTTACCCTCGGGTAACCTCACCTCCGGTAACCTCCCCATCTCCTCCGGATCCATCTCCGCGATCCAGAGGGGGTGGCGGCGACGGGCGTAGTCGAGGCGCACCGTCCCGGTGAAGATCCCCCGGAACATCGGTCGGTTCGGCTTTATAACCAAGGCGCCGATATGAGCCGCCAAGGCCAAGATGAAGAGAACGAAGAAGACATTGTGGATCCAGGTCGCCCAGAGCACCAGGGTCAGGGGCATGTCGGGGGCGTAAAGGTTCTTGTAGGTCTTGACGAGCCCCGACAGGATCAGCATGGCAATGATGACGGCCATGCCCACGTAGGCGAGGCGCTGCTCCGGCAGATACTTGTGAAACAGCGGTTCTTCCCCCTTGCCGAAGAAGCTCTTGAGCACCAGAATCGACGTCTTGATGTCCTCCGGTTGGGGCAGCATGCCCCGTTCACCGCGGATGCCGTGATAAAGTAAATGGAACACCGAGGCGGTGATAAAGATCACCGAGGCGGCATAATGGATATAGAGGGCCTTGATGAAATCCCCGGACCAGCCGAGACCGGGCAGGGAGGTTATGTAGTAACGGTTCGCCATGGGCAGCTCGAACATTCCCGTCGCCAGGAGGACGAGCCCGGAAATGGCGATCGCCCAGTGCTCCACGATCTCGACGATGCCGTGGCGGACTACGAGTCCTTTTTCCGGCAAGATCCTGTCACTCATGGTCTTTTTCCCCTCCTTTCCGGCGGTCCTTTCTCCGGGAAAGAGAAAGGAAGGCCCCGACCACCCCAGCGGCGATTCCATAGAGCGGCGCCTGCAGCACCGCCTTGCCTATGCGATCCGTCTCCGCCATCCGTCTCTGTTCTGCCTTCATGTCCGGCCGTCCCGGCTGTTTCTTCATCGTCGCGTTTAATGCGGCAATCGGAACGGGGGAGATATAAAGGGTGGCTGTCCCGCCATTTTCCTTCTTCCCATAGATATAGCCGCCCATCGCCTTGGCCTGTTCCTCCCCCTGAGCGAAGATCTGTCGGCGGGGACCGATGAGCATGGCCTGGCGTGGGCAGGCCTCGATGCATCCGGGAAGTTTACCCGTCGCCAGCCGCTCCCGGCAGAGGTCACACTTGTACATGACGCCGTTGCCCGCCAGATTGGGCAAAATGTGGAGGTAGATCCCCACGCCGGACTGCCGCTGGGGAATCTCCCAGGGACAGACGGACTTACACTTGGCGCCGCCGAAACAGAGGTCCGGGTCGATAACCACCGCGCCGTTTTCATGCTTGTGGTTCGCCGAAAAAGGACAGATAGTGGCGCAGGCGGGATTATCGCAGTGCATGCATCGTCGCGGCACGAAGACGGTCCGCGGTCGGCCCTCGACCTCGACCTCAGCCCGGTGGACATAGATGAAGTTATAGGGCGTCAGACGGTCGAACACCTCCCGACGCCGAGACCAGTCCTCCACCGCCTTCCGTGGCCAGGGCACGGGAATCGGCTCATGAATCGGGGGGATTTTGTCTTTGTTGATCTCCTTGCAGACGGCCACGCAGGCCGGGATCGCCCGGTCCGCACAACCGTCGCAAAGGCTCAGGTCGATCAGGGTCGCCAGGCGTCCTTCCCCGGCGGCGATCGCCCTGCCGGGCCGGGACATTCCGGCCCCCGCCGAGGCGATGCCCGCCGCCACCTTAAGAAACGACCGGCGGTTCAGGCCGCTTTTCCGTTCTTCATTCATCTCCATCCTCCTTCAAGCGAGATCCATGTAGCGGGTCAGGATCTTCCGAAAGTCGGCCAAGGCCTCTTCCGGCTCTTGCCGGGCCTTTTGCAGACACTCCTCCAGATACGCCTCAACAATGGCGGCACCCGCCCTCTTCATCGCCGCCGTCACCGCCGCCACTTGGATCAGGATGTCCTCACATCGCCCTTCGTTGGCCACCATATTCTGGAGGCCCCGCAACTGACCCTCGATCCGCTTGAAACGATCCATTATACGCTTGCGTTTGCCTTCCATGTTATACCCCTTGGGGGTATGTTAGGCACTAACCCCACTCCTGTCAATGGCTTTTTTTCATACCCCTCCTTGACAAGCCCGGGATCGTGATTATATTGGCGGCGTGATTTTATTAGTTGAAATTTCAATAATTTATTACATACACAAAGAAATAAATTTTTCATAATGGGAGGTATGGCCTATGAACATTAGACCGCTGCACGATCAAGTACTCGTTATCCGTCAGGAAAGCGAACAGAAGACCGCCGGAGGCATCATCATTCCCGACACGGCCAAGGAAAAGCCGATCGAAGGAAGGCTGGTCGCCGTAGGTCCCGGCAAGATGAACAAGGACGGGAAGCGCATCCCCATAGAGGTCAAGGAAGGCGAGCGGGTCCTGTTCGGACGTTATGCCGGTACAGAAATCAAGATCGATGGTGTGGAACATCTAATGATGAGAGTGGACGACATTCTCGGCGTTTTGGAATCATAACAGGAGGGGGAAAGCATGGCAGCAAAAGAGATCAAATACGATACCCTGGCCCGGGAGCGGATCATGAAGGGTGTGGATACCCTGGCGGATGCCGTCAAAGTCACCCTGGGACCCCGGGGACGCAACGTAGTCATCGAAAAGAAGTGGGGTGCACCCACGGTCACCAAGGACGGCGTTACCGTCGCCAAGGAGATCGAATTGGAAAACAAGTTTGAAAACATGGGGGCTCAGATGGTGAAGGAAGTAGCCTCCCGTACCTCCGACCTAGCCGGCGACGGCACCACCACCGCCACCATCCTGGCCCAGGCGATCTACCGCGAGGGATCGAAGCTCGTAGCCGCGGGCATGAACCCCATGTCTCTGAAACGCGGCATCGATAAAGGCGTGGTGATGGTCACGGAAGAGTTGAAAAATATCTCCAAGACCGTCAAAGATAAAAAGGAGATAACCCAGGTCGGCGCCATCTCGGCGAATAACGATTTCAGCATCGGCGAGATCATCTCCGAGGCCATGGACAAGGTGGGCAAGGAGGGAGTCATCACCATTCAGGATGCGAAAGGCATGGAAACCACTCTGGAAATCGTGGAAGGTATGCAGTTCGACCGGGGCTACATATCTCCCTATTTCGTCACTGACCCCAACAAGATGGAAGTCCGTCTGGAAGATCCCTACCTGCTCCTCAACGAAAAGAAGATCAGTTCCATGAAGGACCTGGTTCCCATTCTCGAACAGGTCGCCCGGACGGGGAAACCCCTCCTGATCATCGCTGAAGACCTCGAAGGAGAGGCCCTGGCAACCCTGGTTGTCAACAAGCTCCGGGGCACCATCAAATGCGCCGCAGTCAAGGCCCCCGGATTCGGTGACCGACGCAAGGCCATGCTGGAAGATATCGCCGTCCTCACCGGCGGCAAAGTGGCATCCGAAGACATCGGCGTAAAGCTGGAAAACCTTACCCTCGCCGATCTCGGCCAGTGCAAGCAGTTAACGATCGACAAGGACAACACCACCATTGTGGACGGCGCCGGCAAGAGCGCCGATATCCAGACCCGGGTCAAGCAGATCCGCGCCCAGATGGGGGAAACCACTTCCGACTACGATCGGGAAAAGCTTCAGGAACGGCTCGCCAAGATTGTGGGCGGCGTGGCCATCATCAAGGTGGGGGCGGCCACGGAAATAGAAATGAAGGAAAAGAAGGCTCGGGTGGAAGACGCCCTGAACGCGACGCGGGCCGCTGTTGAAGAAGGCGTGGTTCCCGGGGGTGGCGTCGCCCTCCTCCGGAGTCTGAAGGCCCTGGAAAAGGTCAGTCTCCCCGAAGACGAGCAGTATGGACTCAACATCATCAAGCGAGCCCTTGAAGAGCCCCTCCGCCAGATCGCCACCAATGCCGGTTTCGAAGGCTCCATCGTGATGGAAAAGGTCAAGGAAGGAAAGAACGACTACGGATTCGATGCCGACAAGGGCGAATATACAAACCTAATGAAGGCCGGGATCATCGATCCCACCAAGGTGGCGCGTCTGGCCCTCCAGAATGCCTCCTCCGTATCCTCTCTACTGTTGACGACGGAGGCCATGGTCGCCGAGGCTCCCAAGAAGAAGGCCCCGCCGATGCCCCCGATGCCCCCCGGCGGTATGGGTGGTATGGGCGGTATGGGCGGCATGGACGATTACGATTATTGATCGGGACGGGATCATATCCTGACCCGGCGGAACCGGGGCCAAAATATCCGGCCGGAAGATGCATCGATATTTTGGCCCGGATTCGAAAAGATGTCCGAAAACAGCAGCGGCTGGAGATCAAAATCTCCAGCCGCTTTTTTCTTCCGCCGGGACGGGCGGTATCGCTCTTCATCCCTACAGCTCCCTCCCCGTCAGGGGGGGCCGGGGCGGGGATGGGTTTATACGCCGCCATACAAGCTCATGCCCCATCCATCCGAACTTCCCCCCGTAAGGCAAGAGACAAACGGAACAGATCCAAAACGGGCTCATCAGCCGCGCCGTTCACTTTTTGGCGTACTGGGCCTCGATATGTTCCTTGAATCTGTCAACGACTACCCGGCGTTTCAGTTTCATCGTCTGGGTCAAAAGGCCGTTTTCCAGGGTGAAATTCTCCGTCAGGAAGACGAACTTTTTGGGGATCTCATAACCACCGTATTTCTTCTTCAGAAGTTCCGTAATCCCGTTGCTGATCAGGGAGCGGATTTCCTCCCGTTCCATGAGGGCATCCATATCCTTGGGTAGCTGATTCTTCTCCGCGTATGCCTCTACGGCGGCAAAGTCGGGTACCACCAGGCAGATCGTGTACGGTCTGTTCTCTCCGTAGATCACGGCGTTCTGCACATAGGGGTGGAGGCAGATGTCCTCCTCCATGGCGGCGGGAAAGACAAATTTGCCGTTTTCCAGCTTGAACTGCTCCTTGATCCGGCCGGTGATGTAGAGATAGCCGTCCTGGTCGAGACGTCCCCGATCGCCGGTGCGAATCCCGCCGTCACCGGTCATGACCTCCCGGGTCTGCTCAGGCTTGTTGTGATACCCCTTCATCACGTTGGGTCCGTAAACGACGATCTCGCCGTCCGTGGCCCCTTCTTGAACCACCGAGGAATCGATGACGATCTTGACCTTGTCGATAGCCTGGCCCACGGTGCCCAGCCGGTAGGCATAAGAGGCGTTCATGGCAATGGCCGGCGAGGTTTCCGTCATCCCGTAACAGTCGTAAATGGGAATACCTATGTCGAAGAAGAACTGGGCAATATCGGGGTTCATGGCGGCGCTGCCGCTCATGCAGCCCATAAGGCGCCCGCCCATCTTTTCCCGGACCTTCGCGAAGACCACCTTGTCGGCGATCTTGAATTTCAGATTGGTGAGGAAACAGGACTTGCCTTGCGCCGCCAGCTCCCGCCGTTTCTGCGCCGCGGCGACCCCCATGTCGAAGAGGGTCTTGGCCAGCCCGCCCGTTTCCTCCATCTTCTTCTGGAGGCCGTCATAGATGCGGTTGAAGACCCGGGGGACAGCGACAAGCCAGTTCGGCTTCACCAGGGCCAGATCCGCGGCCACGGTGGCCGCACTTTCGGCCAGCCCCATGGAGGCCCCCAGCCTGATGATGGCGTGCAGTTCCGCCGTCTGTCCGTAAGAGTGGGCCCAGGGCAGGATGGCCAGGGTGCGCGCCGTCTCATTCAGTTCCGGATATTTCTTGATGCCCGCCAGGCTGTTGCTGGTCAGATTGGCATGGGAAAGGAGAACTCCTTTCGGATCCCCCGTCGTCCCGGAGGTGTAGATAAGCCCGGCAATGTCGTCCGGTTGGGGACGTAGTGACGCCACCGGTTTGGACTCCCCCCATTTCTCCACCGCGGCCATGCTGCCGTCTCCGGTGCTCTCGATGATAAAGATCTTTTCCAAAGAAGAAATATCCTTGGTAAAATCTTTGACTTTTTCGAAAATCTCCGGTTTGGAAACAAAGAGGATCTTGATCCCGCTGTCCTTGACGATGTACTTCCAGACATGGAGAAGCTCCGCCTCGTACATGGGGACGAAGCGCCCCCCCAGTCCGTAGGTGGCAAAGGAGGCGACGGCCCATTCGACGCGGTTGTTGGCTATGATTCCGACCGCGTCACCTTTGGTCACCTCCAGTTGCGCCAAGCCGCCGCGGAGGTTGTCCACCCGCTTGCCGAATTCCCGATAGGTAATCCACTCGTAAACGCCCTGCCTGTTCTTGGTGCCAAACAGGAGATTGTCGGGATACTTGGCAAGGCTCTCCTCCAGCAACGCCACCAGGTTGTCCGGTTTGTCCAATTGATAAATGTGCATACTGCCTCCTTGGAAAAAGAATTCCCCCTCCTTCTTCCATCTGTATTTTATCCGATTAGTTTTTTTATTTCAAATATATTTATCCTCAAACTGCATGCAGTAGACAAGAAGACATCGTAAAAAGTCAAAAAATGTCCCATTTGGGACGGCATCGTAAAAAGATCCGCAGGCAAGGCGCGCGAATCCTGAGGAATGAGGCGTACTTGGACGTACGTCGCAGTGACGAGGGATGAAGCGCAACGAAGCATCCGGACTTTTTACGATGCCGTCAGACAAGACTGCAATTCAAAAAGAGATTCACTCCGGTAATTAATCTTTGACTTTCCCGGACAGGTTGTCTTATATTTGCTTGGATAAGCAAGCGGGAGTTGGCTACGGGTTATGGCTTTATCCGGACAATGCGCAACGGAATATTTTTAATCCCGAAGGCGACATTGCTTTTCCCAGCCTTGGGCTTACGTTTAATATCTTCGTCATGAGCGGATCGCAAAGCAAGGAGGCATCATATGTTATTTAAACGATTAGCATTTATAGCTTTATTCGTCATCCCGGCCCTGCTTGTCGCCGGCTGTTGCGCCAGCAGGGGACAGACGTCGTTGGAAGGTGAAGCGAAGACCGTCTTCAGGCTTGCCTCGATGACGCCCATGGAACATACCTACAATCAGGGGGCGGTCCGGTTCGCCCAACTGGTCAGGGAAAGGAGCCGGGGGCGCATCGAGATTGCCGTTTATCCCAATGGAGAGTTGGCCAAGGGGGAACGGGAATTACTGGAAGCCATTCAGGAGGGAAGTATAGACTTTTACGTAGGTTCCACAGGCCCCCTCAGCGGCTTCAGTCCGTCCATGGGCATCCTGGATCTGCCCTTTCTGTTCCGTGACTACAGCCACGCGGACCAGGTACTGGACGGTTCGGTCGGCAACAGGCTCCTGACGGATCTCGAGAAGGCCAATCTCAAGGGTCTGGCCTTCTGGGAAAACGGCTTCCGCAACCTGACCAACTCGAAAAGGGCCGTAAAAACACCGGGCGATGCCAGGGGGCTGAAGATCCGCACCATGGAAAACAAGCTGCATTTGGCCGCCTGGAAGGCCGTCGGCGTTCAGCCCATACCGATGGCCTATGGCGAACTCTACGGCGCCCTGCAACGAAAGGAAATCGACGGCCAGGAAAATCCCGTCGCCGTCATCTACACCGGCAAATTCAACGAGGTACAGCGCTACCTCTCCCTGACCCAGCATGTCTATTCCCCGGCCCTTCTGATCGTCAGCCCTAAAACCTGGCTGAACCTTGGCAAGGAAGACCAGGATATGCTCATAAAAACCGCCCGGGAAGTGGCCCCCTATCAGCGGCGATTGGGAAGGGAAAGCGAGGAGAAGCAGATCGCGGCTCTGGCCGCCGCCGGCATGACGGTAAGCAAAGATATCGACAAGGCTGCCTGGTACCGGGTCATGGAAGCGGCCATGGGAGATTTTATCAGGTCATTCGGCAAGGATCAGGTGGCGGCGATCATCAATGCCGGTGAAGGCGGAGCAAGATAAGCTCCACCGGCAACTTCGCACTCCCGATCCGTTTCCGATCCCGGGATGAAATCCCACCGGGATGGTTGCCGTAAAGAAGTCCCGGTCCAGATCATCAATGCATCGGGAGTTGTGAACTTATGACCTTTAACACATCCATCGTCCATTCCCGTTCCAAGAAGATATTTCTAACATTTTTTGCTTTGGCATCCCTGCTCCCCATTCTCATCGCCATTTTCATCATGCGCCAGTACGTGCTTCCCTTCCTGTCCGCCGAAGATGCGGAGCGTTTGAGGTTTATCCTCCAACTCGGCGCGAGTACCATGCTATTTTTCCCGCTGTTGAGCTTTTTTCTCATGTTCCGGTGGCTTAATTCCCTCGAGAATGTCACGACGGAAATCGTCTCCAAGACCCAGGCCGTGGCCAGCAGGGAAGAGGAGTTCGCAGGCCAGAAGATCGACAAAACCAATGACTATGCCGACCCCGTGGCCCCGCCGCAGCCGGAGGAAAATGAAATCCAGAGTCTCATCCGTTCTTTCAATACCATCTTCCAGACCGCGGCCGACCAGCTTGCCGAACGCAACCACATCAAGGATCTGCTCGCCCGATTGATCGGGGTGTCCGCCAACCTTACCTCGGAGTTGGATTTCGACCGGCTGTTTCCCCTCATCATCGGCAACGTGACCCAGGCCATGGAGGCGGAAAGGACCAGCCTCTACGTCGTGGATTGGGACCGCCGGGAGCTTTGGACGATGGTCGCCGAAGGGGTGCAACAGATCCGGCTGCCGCTGGGGCAGGGCATCAGTGGCCGGGTCGCGGCAACGGGAGAAATCATCAACGTGCCGGATGCATGGGAATTGCCCTATTTTGACCGCTCCTTCGATGAGAGAAATAATTTCCGGACCCGTTCCGTCCTTTGCCAGCCAATCCGGGGGCGATTCGGCAAGACGATCGGCGTGGTGCAGGTAATCAACAAACAGGGAAAGGATCGTTTCGAGGAGGAGGATGAAACTTTCCTGAAGGGATTGGTTTCCCAGGTGGGCATCGCCCTGGAAAACTCCCTGCTGGTTGATGAGATGAAACTTTCTTTCGAGGCCTCGATCAAAACCCTCTCCGCCACCGTCGATTCCCGCCATCCAATGACCGCGGGACATTCCGAACGGGTCACGGAATACGCCCAGATGATCGCCAAGGTGATGAAGCTGGGCAAGGAAGAGCAGGAGGCCATCAAATACGCCGCCATCCTTCACGATATCGGCAAGATCGGGATCCGGGACGAGATCCTGCTGAAGGAGGGACGGTTTACCCCGGAGGATTGGGAGGAAATGAAGACCCATCCCCGGAAGACCAAGACCATCCTGGAGCAGTTCCATTTCCCCCGGCACCTGCGCAACGTTCCGGAAATCGCCTGCCGGCACCACGAACGAATCGACGGCACCGGCTACACCGACGGCCTCACGGGCGATCAGATACCCCTCGGGGCCAAGATTATCGCCGTCGCCGACGTCTTCGACGCCCTGACATCAAAGCGCGACTATCCCAAATACACCCCGGAAGATACCCTCGACGCCGCCCCGATACCGCTTTCCGAGGTGATCGAACTGATGAAATCCCAGGCGGGGAGTCATTTCGATCTTCGGGTAATGAATGCCTTCCTGAATTGTCTTCCCGAAGCCCTGCTACGCCACCGGGGGGATCACTTTCCCACCGCCTATGTGGACGATGTACTCAAGACGCTGCAAACGCCTTCTCAGCCCGCGGCGGCGTCTCATTGATCCGTTGACGTTTCAGGTGTAACGAGGGCAAAAGCAATATAGGAGCCGTCATGGGTTAGGCTGATATCGACGTCGGTCTGCCGGCCAGCGAGAAATACCTGGGGCGGCCCCCCATAACCATAAGAAGTCCTGGCCCGGCGGATTTCCAGGTAATACGGGGAAGTCCGGAAAATATCGGCCAGATGATGAACTGCGGCCCGCCGTACCGCGGCGGACGGTTCAATGCACATCCCGCGACTTTCCATCACAACATGAATCGTCCTGTCAGGGGTGGCGGTATCTTCACATCCCCGGCGCCCCAACGCAAGACAGTGAATCCATTGTTCGGAAATTGTGAATTCCAAAGGCATGGATCCCACCGGAGTGGCGATCAAACCGGATTTACGAGGGGAAGCAGCCACTGTCTCTCCCGAGTACAAAACCACGGTCTGCTCCTGCTTTCGATCCTCCCCCGTTCCTTTTTCGCCATCCAGCCCCATGATGGGATAATCGTCGGGAAGCGAAGACAGCCCCGCCGCGGGGAGATCCATCTCATACTTGACAACCATGTATTCTTTTGGGATGAATCCCGATCCCGGTTTCAGCTTTACCGCCGCCTTGAATGCCGACTCTTTGGCGGCCCAGAACGCCCAGAGCGTTACATCGGGACGCGGTGAAGCATCAATCCGCCGTTCTTCCGCTGCCGTGAAGACCCGGCCGCGGAAGCGCCGGTCCCGAAGCTTTCCCTGGTTGTACGGATCGGTCAAATCCACAATGTCGTTGCCGACGACCAGCAAAATATTCCTCCTCCATTTGCGCCAGGTGGGAAACAATCTGTCCCGCCAGCTCCCGCTGTCCTCGAAGCCCCTCCTTTACCGGTCGCCGGGGTTCAAAGACATCGATGGTGATGGTAAATGACTCCCCCCTGGCCGGAAGATCACTGTAAGCATCCTGACGATCTCCCCGGAGATAGACACAGAGCACCCGGCATGACGGGTGGTCCTGGAGAAAGCGTCCGATGCCGTAAGAGAAATTCTCCTGATCGATCCTGCCCGCACGGGAACGCCCCCCCTCCGGGAAGATCATCAACACCCGATTATTTTGCAGAACCCAGTTGCATTTCCCCAGGGTTGTTTGCATCTCCTCCCTGTCCCCGCCCCGGCTGACCGGAATGCACTTGGCCAGATAGCAGAGCAGCCCTTTCCAGAGCTGTTTCTGGAAATTGGCCCTTTCGGGGAGGTTCCAGGGAAGGGCGCGAAATTCTTTGAAATGAGAGCTCAGGGACATGAGGCCATAGGTCAGGAGCATGGAATCGATGAGGGTCAGGTGATTTCCACAGATCAGCCAGGGGCCGGGGTGTCTGCGCCGCAACTCCGCCCAGTGACGACGTGTGGCATCCAAATCCCGGAGACGGTATCCCCGGCATCGTAAAAAAAGAAAATAGAGGGGGCCGACGACCGCTACAGTGAGCAATCCCATGGCCTCCTGCCGCCATAGATTATAATGAACTCCAGCCACCGTACTCATCATTCAGCTTGCAGCATTGCTATCGTCTCTTATCATCCAATCAACGGCACCATCGTACCCCCATTATCCGAGCTTGTTCTTGATGAGATTCACGGCATCGCCGATAGTGCGAATCTTGTCGGCCTCGTCGTCTTCGATGGTGATCCCGAAGACGTCTTCGCATTTGATGATGACATCCACCAGACGTGCCGAATTCACCTTAAGGTCATCGAGGATGTGGGTGGCCATGGTCGCCGTATCCAAACCTGCTTTGTCCTTGGCATAGATCCTCAAGATATCGATCATTTCCTTGAATATTTCCTTCTCTTCCATATTCCTCTCCTTACATTTTTTATGATTTATTCCCGGCAGCGGCTAAACCGCCGCCGTCTATTATCCCCCGAGCCAATTGCCGAAGTGCCGCAATCGCCCTTCCGTCATTCCGTGTTTGATACGTAATACATAAAAATCAATTAGTTCCGGTCTCCGCGCCCTATCATGCCCCCTCCCAGCTCCTGAAGATCAGGCAACTGTTCACATCGCCGAAACCGAAGCCCGCCTTGGCGATGACGCGTAAATCCGGCATGTCCAGCGCCTGCTGGGGGATGCTGTCCCCAAAGGCCTCGATCTCGGGATGGACATCCTCACTGTTGACCGAAGGATGGAGAAAGCCGCCGTAGAGCTGCAATATCACGGCGACTGACTCGATAGCCCCCGCCGCCCCCAGACAATGGCCGATCATGGATTTGGTGGAATTTATGAACGGAAAATCCGCCGGGGTTCGATTTAGGGCCGCGGCCCAGTTCTTCACCTCCACGGGATCGGCATAGGTAGCCGTCAGGTGGCCGTTGATCGCCTGAATCTCGTGGGGCGAAACAGCGGCGTCGGCCATGGCCTGATGGATGCACCGGCGGACCCCCTCCGGATTGGGGGCCGTCATGGAACCGCCCCGGCGCTGGCCGCCGCAGTTCACCGCCCCGCCGGCCACCTCGGCATAGATCCGCGCCCCCCGCCTTTGGGCTGTCTCCAGGTCCTCCAGGACCAGAACGGCGCCCCCGGCGCCGGGAACAAAACCGGCGGCACTGGCGCTCAGGGGGCGGGAGGCCCGCTCCGGATCGTCATTGAACTTCCGGCAGATCACCCGCATGGCGTCGAAGCCGGACCAAATATAGGGCGAGGCGCCTTCGGAGCCCCCGGCGAGCATCCGCTTCGCCAGACCCGCCCGGATCCGCCAAGCCGCTTCGATGATCGCCTCGTTGCCCGTGGAGCAGGCCGAGGAGTTGGATGTCACCCGGTTGCCCAGGGCCAGGAGGCCGGCGATGCGGGCGCTGGTTCCGCTGTTCATCACCTGTTCCACAATCCGGCTGCCCATGCGGCGGACTTTGCCGTCATTGACCATGGGCACTACCGTCCGGGCGATGGTGTCCATCCCGCCGATGCCGGAACCGATAATCACCCCGGTATCCCAATCCACGTCCTCACCGTCCCCTTCGGGAACCTCAAAACCGGCGTCACGCCAGGCATCGATGGCGGATACGGAGGCGTATCCGATATTGTCGTTGATGGACATGAGCTTTTCGTGATCGAAATAGCTCCGGCGCACCGCATCGAAATTTTCCGGAATGCCGCCTACCTGACAAGCGAAGTTGAGCGCCTCCAGCTCCTTGATATGGCGGATCCCCGAACGTCCCGCTCTTAGGGCGGTTGTAAAGTCGTCCAATCCGTGGGCATTCGGGGCGGTCACTCCCATACCGGTAACCACCACTCTCTTGTTCATAACCAAAATACGCTCCTATCTGCTTTTCGCAATTCGCAAGGGATACGGTCTCTTACCATCCCGATCATCACCCGTCCGGAACATGCGGCCTCTATTTACTTACCCTTCATTCACAACCGGCTGACCTATCAATCCCCGCCCCCGCCAAGATCCCCCGGCATACAATTTGCCCGTTTTTCCGCTCTCCCGTTACGGCGGATTTCAGGCTGCCCCGGCGGAAATAGATCGTACGGCCCCGAAAGACAATTTCCTCTCCGGGGGCCACGATATCCAGGAACTCCACTTCTTCGGCCAGGGTGAACAGGGTGGTGATCTTCCTCAAGTCCCTGAGGGCCGCCCCGGACTTGAGCAGCGAAAGATAGAGGCCCTGAGCCACCACCCCCGTCTGGGCCATGGCCTCGATAAGGATCACCCCGGGGGTCACCGGCTGGCCGGGGAAGTGTCCCCGGTAGAAATACTCTTCCCGGCGGAAACGATAGGAGCCCACGATCCCCGCTTCGTCCAGTTCCCGGATCTCCTCGATGAAGCGAAAGGGTGGCTGCTGGGGCACCGCCGCCAGGATTGTCTCCCGCATCGTCTGATCAGCCGCCATAGAGGCCTCCGTTGACATGGATGACCGAACCGGTGATGTAGGTGCCGGCCGTGGCGAGAAAGGTCACGACCTCCGCCACCTCTTCCGGGCGTCCCATGCGCTGCAGGGGGATATTGGCCATGATCCGCTCCCGAGCCACCTCAGGCAGGGAAGCCGTCATCGCCGTATCGATGAAGCCGGGGGCCACGGCATTGACAAGGATATTACGACCGGAAAGCTCTTTGGCCAGGGATTTGGTAAAGGCATCCAGGGCGGCTTTTTCCATGGTGTAGGGGATCTGGCCGCCGTTACCGGTATGGCCAACGACACTGGATATAGTGATGATCCTTCCGGAATTCCTTCGGAGCATGAACTGACGTAGGACCCGCTTCGTCAAATACCAAACCCCTCTGGCAAGGAGGCGCTGGGCATCGAACTGTTCCAGACGCATAGCGTTGATGTCGGCGTTGAGGGAAACACCGGCATTATGGACCAGGACGTCCAGACGTCCGGTGGCTGACTTTAGTTGTTCCACCAGGGCGTCTATATCCTCGCTGCGGGTCAGATCCCCCGGCAGGAGCAGACCTTCCCCCGTCTCGGCCAGCACGGCCCGCGCCCCTTCTTCACTCCGGTGGTAATGGATGCCTACCAGAAATCCTGTCGCCGCCAGGGAGCGGACACAGGCGGCGCCGATTCCCGTGCCTCCCCCGGTTACGAGGGCGACTCTTTTATCTTCCATTGCTTCTCTGCCCTTTCATTCCGGTCGAAATCGACAACCGGTTATCCATGTTCTCCAGAGATCGCCAATGCATATTCTCTCATCCCATCCGCCGGAAAAGGCATGTTCCTCACGTCTGCATCGTGGCCGGAGGCAGCCAGGGATAGTCGCCATAGACAATACCACGGAACAGGCCGGTCCGGGCCTGATGGACCTCGGCAATAAGCTCGCCGTCTACCGAAATGGCGCCGTCGCCGATGATGACGCTGGCCCCGGATTCAGCAAGGGCGGTAAATCTCCGGATCGCTATCTCGTAACGGACGACACGGTGATAAGGCCGCACCTGTCCCGTGAAATTCACGCCCTCGCAGCCCAGGGCCCGTCCGGCCCCCAGGCCGCCCCGCCAGACCCCGTAGAAGCCCTGGAGCTGCCAGATGGCATCCACTCCCAGACATCCCGGCTGGACCGGATCGCCGGGCATGTGGCACTGGAAATACCAGGCGTCGATCTGGATATCTTTCTCCGCCACGATTCTTCCCCGCTTTCCGTCCGCCTCCAGAATCAGGATGCGGTCGATCATCAGGAATGGCGGGGCCGGCAGGCGGGCATCGAAACCGGCGGGGGGATCGGTCACGAGCTTTCCATACGAAAATGCGATCAACTCGGGTAGATCGAAGTCACTTTTCTCCATAAACTTCTGATAAGGCAACATCATCCTGCTCTGTCCTCAATGCCTGTGGCCACTTCGAGCCTTCCCGGTCGCGAACGAAGATTTCAACACTCGCCGGCCTGCCAGACCAGCGTCGCCCACGTCAGGCCCGCGCCGACCAGCGCCATGATCAGCACATCCCCCGGCCGGAGATCCTTTTGACGCTGGCTCATAACGGCGGGGGCGCCGGAACTTCCCGTGTTGCCGAAAAGGGCCACATTACGCCAGTGGCAGTCATCGGATATCGCTGAACGTTCACAGACGGTATTCAGCACACTGAGGTTCGCCTGATGGCCGATAAAGACCAGACGTCGGCCGTTGCCGCCGGCGGCAACTTCTCCCTCAGCCGTCAGCACCATGGTCTCACCCGACCCGCTATCCGCATCGACCCGCTTTTCCACCCGGTCTGCCGCCCCTTTCAAACCTGAACGGCATGCGTTTGGTGAAGACAGGCCACTCTTCCAGCGCTCCCGATGGATCCGGACGGCTTCGGTCATCTTGCGGATGGCGAAACCCTGGACGGCATTTCCTTCCTGGTGAAAATATCCCATCCGGGGAATGACTGCCTTCTGCCAGGCTGACGGTTGCGAGGCGCAGTGGCAGTCCATGAGCCGCAACCTTGCCGGTTCCTTTGCCGAAACAACCGCGGCGGCGCTCCCATCCCCGAAAAGGACGGCTGTATTGCGATCCGCATAATCGACACAGCGCGTGAGATTCTCCGGGTTGACGACGAGGATGAAGGATGGCAGAGTTTCCGGCCTCATCCGATCCAGAAAAGACAATTGGACGCCAAAGGTGGCGCAGGCGGCGTTGATATCCAGGCAGGGCGCCTCGATACCCAGTTCCGCCGCCACGGTTGCTGCCTCGGAGGGGGTGACATGGTCGGGAGCGGAGCTGCCGGAAATGACCAAACCGACGTCCGCCGCGGCAATCCCCGCCTGGCGCATGGCCTGACGGGCCGCCGCCGCTCCGGTCTCGGCATTGTTGTAACGGCTTGCCTCGGAGGCCCCCCGGGGATCCTGATTCTTTGTCTCCCGAATGTAGTCAAGCTCCAGGGAGGTGCGCCGCTCCCGGATCCCCACCCGCTCCAGAACCCATTCGTCACTCGTCCCGATGTCCAGGTCCGCCAGGAAGCGGTTGGTGATGACGTTTTCCGGATGAAAATGTCCCAAACCGTGGAGATAAAGCATGGTCAACAGATCTCCCGACCGATGATCATGTTCTGCACCTCCCGCACCCCCTCGTATATATCGATGATATGGGCATCCCGGGCCAGCTTGGCTATCTCATATTCGTTCATGAATCCGTAGCCGCCATGGAGATGGAGCCCTTCATTGGCGCAGAAAATGGCCGCCTCGGCGGCGGCGTTCTTGGCCAGGGAGGCGTATAACCCCCGGTCCGATCCTTTCTCATCCAGGGTGACAGCGGCCTTTATGAGGGCGAGCTTAGCCAGTTCCACCTTTTTCCACATCGCCGTCAGCGTTTCCCGGGCCACCGGGAGGTCGCAGATTCGCTGGCCGAACTGCCGACGTTCCCGGGTATAGTCGATGGTCACCGCCAGGGCCCGGCGGGCCAGACCGACTCCGATGGCCGCCACCATGGGGCGGGCATAATCGAGGACGTCGATTATGTACTGAAATCCCCGGCGCCGGTCGCCGATGATCTGTTCCGGGGTAACAACCACTTCTTCAAAGGTGACCGCCGCGGTATTGGATAAGCGCTGTCCCAGCTTGTCCTCGGGCTTGCCCACAGCGATACACCCCCCGGCCGGCAGGAAGATTTCCCTCCCCGTCGGAAAGCCCCCGGCAATAGCTTCCAGCGCGGGAGGTGGAACGGGAACGATGACACAAGCCATGAAATTCCCCGCTGGCTTGCCTACCTTACAGAAAACGGTGAACTGGGAGGCGAAGGACGCGTTGGTTATGAAGCACTTGGTGCCGTTGAGCAGATATGATCCATCCTCCCGCCGGACCATGAACGTGGTCATGGCGCTGTTGTCCGAACCTGCCCCCGGTTCCGTTAGACAAAAGGATGCCAGCAGGGGTTCTTCCACAAAGGGACGCAAAAAGGCCTCCTGCTGGGAAGGTATGCCGTGTTGGGCGATGACGGCATTGGCCAGGTCATTGCACATGGCGGAGGTGGCGATCCCGGAATCTCCATAAGCGAGTTCCTCGATGATCAGGGCGGAGGACAGGGCATCCAACTCGAAGCCTTTGATCACTGCCGGGATGCTCAGGTTGAGGATTCCCAGTTCCCAGGCCCGGCGAACTACGGAGAAGGGGAAAGCGTGCTTTCTCTCAACCTCCAGGAGACCGGGAAGGATCTCCGTTTTCACGAATCTCCGCACCGTTTCTACATACATGCCTTGCGTTGCCGACAAATTTAAATCCATGGCTCAGTTGCTCCCGAAAATCCGCGCCGCTCCGGAAAGGGTGACCACGGAGAGGCAGTTGACCCCCAGGGTCTTGAAGAAATCTCGCAATGGCCGACCCGGGCCTATCTCATAGATTGTGTCGGCTTCGGCGGCGATGAGTTCCATGTTCTCCCGCCAGCGGACCCGGCTTCCCAACTGATAGGTAAGGTAACAGAAGAGATCTTCGGGGTAGCGGGTATGGAAACGGCCCGTGTAATTGGACGTCACCGCTACCGCCTTCCGAGCGTCCACATCATCACGGATACCTTTGAGAACATTGGAAAACTCCCGTTCCACGGGACGCATGAACCGGCTGTGGAACGGGGCGCTGACGTTGAGGGGAACGAAGCGGCAGGCGGCATCCGCACCCAGGATGTCGGTGATCCGCGCCGCCGCGTCGGGCAGAGCTCCGGTATGGCCGCTGATGACGATCTGGCGGTTCGAATTGACATTGGCGATGTCCACCGGCAGGTCCGTCAGGACTTCCTCCAACTCCTCGGCATCGAGATCATCGGCAATAACCGCCGCCATGCCTCCCAGCCCCGGCGGCACGGCTTCCTGCATGAGGCGCCCCCGGGCATGCACGACCCGTACGGTGTCACCCAGCGGCATGACCCCGGCCGCCACCAGGGCGGAGAACTCCCCAAGGCTGTGGCCGCCAAAGTATGTGGGGGATAGTCCGAACCGTTCTTGCAGCCCCCGGAACATGGCGATTTCCGTGGTTAGGAGGCAAGGCTGGGTATATTCCGTTCGGTCCAGACGATCATCGGTTCCGAAACAGATCGCGCCGACATCCCATCCCAGGGCGTCGGCAGCCTCTTCATAAGTATGACGGCAGATACTCAGTTCTTCGCAGAAGTCCCTTCCCATTCCCGGCCTTTGAGCCCCCTGACCAGGAAATACGACGGCAACGCTTTTCGTGGCAATCGACATGAGATTCTCTCCTTTGGAAAGTTAGGTCATCCGTCCCGTAGCAGCATTCGTACCAAGACATCCGGCACGGATCGAACAGCGGGCATCTATTTGTAAGTATTTATTTTAATTATGAAGAAGTTTCTTATGGCTTTTTGCTGAATGGCGGCTGGAAAATGAAAACCGGATAATCATCTTTGCGGTGCGAAATGTCGTTCGCAACAGTTGGGACCACAGGCCTTTACTGACGGTTATCCTGCCGGGGGAGGATCGATGATCCGTCATGTCCCTATTGCTCCCGGAGCCGGGCGTCTCGATCTACGGGGAGGCTGGCGTCTCCGGAGCGACTTTGATGATATACTTGTCCTCTCCCTGAAGCCAGGTTTGTTCGGCGCCGTAAGATCGCCGCGGTTTCAAATCCAGAACAATCCGGAACATATTCAGCGGATGGTCATGCTTCGCCCCCCTGATCTTGACCACGCTGCCGCCGCTAACATCCATCTGCAACGTCCGGCACCCCTGGAAACGGCCTGCGGGGAAATCGAGGACGATTCGCGGCGTCGGTCCTTCCAATCCGCTTACCTTGGGGGCCGGACATCCCGTCATGTTGATGACGACGGAATCGGCGTGGTTTTCTTGTTTCTCCAATTTTATTTCCTTGATGAGACAACCTTCCGCACCCACGGTCCCGACCGTTCCCGCTGTCGCCATCGTCAGGGCGGCATTAAACAAGACGATTTTCCTGAGGCGCCTCCCGGTTGTTCTATCGGGATATTTTTCGATCATTGGATATCCTTCCCCACGATTTTTATATTCTTCCGGCCTATAAAAAAACGCCGTGGCGGTGTCAATATGAATGTTTGCATCCTTCTGAAGATACGACAGGTCCGGATGCGGCGGGGATAAGAACGGCCGCCTTCCGCAAGGAAAGGCGGCCGTTTGATCGACGGGTCAAATAATCGTTACATCACCCCGAAGCCGATGAGGAGGGCAAAACCACTCAGCACCAGCCCGGCCCAGAGTAAAGTCATGGTGGTATAGCCCATGATGTCCTTGGCGGACAGTCCCGCCAGACCCAGGAGCGGCAGGGCCCAGAAGGGCTGGATCATGTTGGTCCACTGGTCGCCCCAGGCCACCATCATGGCCGATTTCACGGCATCGATATTCATCATCTTCGCCGCCTCGATGGTGATGGGGCCCTGGACGGCCCACTGACCGCCGCCGGAGGGGACGAAGAGGTTGACCACCCCGGCCCCCCAGAACTGGAACATGTAGAAGGTCTCCGGCGTGGAGACGGCGACGAACCAGCCGGCAATGACCTTGGCCAGGCCGGTGCCGATGAGGATCCCCATGATGCCGCCGTAGAGGGGGAACTGCAGGGCGATCCCGCCGGCGGAACGGATGGCGATGTTCATAGCGCTCACATAGTTGATCGGCTTGCCGTGGAGGATAACACCGGCGATAAAGAAGATGAAGATGACGATGTTGAGGTTGAGGTCGAGGCCCTTGCTGGAGAAGTGGAGGAAAAGATAGAAGATGCCCATGGCGGCGAAGATCATGTTGACCGCATAGCTGTGGTCGATACGCTCCGCCAGGGTGGGACTGGCCGGTTTCTCCACTTTAACCGTCTGGTCCTCCATCTCCTTGAGACGATCCGGGGAGATGCTGATCGTTTCCTCCTCCTTCGGATGAATCAGATAAAAGAGGACGGGAAGGCCCAGGATGATGATCGCCGCCGGGATCAGGTTCCAGGGGGCAAAGATCGTGTCGGCCACGGGAACCACCAGACCAGTGGTTTTCTCGATGAGGTTCTGAGGATGTTTAGGGGTGGCGATCAGCAGACCGATGGAACTGGAGAAACCCATATGCCAGCAGATGAAGCCGCTGTAGGCCGCCCCGATGAGGACGGGAAAGTCGGCCTTTTTCGTCCGCCGGGCCACCTCGAGAGCCAGGAGCCCCGCGAAGATCAGGCCGAAGCCCCAGTTGATCCAGGAGCCGACCCCTCCGACGAAGGCGACGATCATCGCCCCCTTGACGGGGGTGTCCGCCTTTGTCGCTACCCAGTCGAGGACCTTCTTCATGGGCGGCGTCAGGGCCAGGATATATCCCGTCACCAGGACCAGGATCATCTGCATGGCAAAGGCAATGATCCCATAAAATCCACCGCCCCAGGTGGTGATCACCTTCATGATGTCCGCCGGCGTGAAGATCAGGGCCAGGATCGCCGAAATGAACGTGAGCAGGATGGCGAACAAGTAGGCGTCGGGAAGATAATGACGCATTAAATAGGTGAAAAACGACGCAAGCTTCCTTAACATGACAACACCTCCTTCTTAAAAAATGATCAGTGATGAAAATAAAAAAAATCCGCCGTCACCCTATGACGCGGATTTTCTGGACCTCATCCTCATAACCCCTCCCGCAGGCGTTAATGATCGGAGAAGACAATACAAGCTAAATTTTTGGCGACTCTACAGGAAACCGGCGAAAAAATCAATCTTCAATTGACCTTATTTCCACCCCCAGCCACAAAAAATCGGTATGCTATGAGCCAATTCCTCTTGATTTTTTCCCACCACCATGGGCTTGCCGCTTCTCCATATTATGGTCTTCTGGGGGCTTTCCTGCTGTTCGGCCTGGAACCTCTCAAAGGATTTTACCAACGCACCAAATTCATCCCCCATACTGCTCGTCGATCCACTTTTGGTACTCTCCCGAGCGGACCCGGTCCGTCCAGTCCCGGTTCTCCACGTACCAGGAGACGGTTTTCCGCAGGCCCGTGGCAAAAGACTCTTGGGGCTGCCAGCCCAGTTCCTGCTGGAGCTTGGAGAAGTCGATGGCGTACCGCCGGTCGTGCCCCGGCCGGTCCTTGACATAGGTGATGAGGTCCCGGCGGGAACGGCCGTTATCCCGAGGCCGGATCTCGTCGATGATGTCGAGGATCATCCCGACGATGGCGATATTTTCCATCTCCGAGGCCCCGCCCACATTGTAGGTCTCCCCCCGGCGCCCCCGGTTCATGATCGTCCAGATGGCGTCGCAGTGGTCCGTAACGTAAAGCCAGTCCCGGACGTTCTTACCGTCTCCGTAAATGGGCAGGGGCTTCTCCTCCAGGGCGTTCAGGACCATCAGGGGGATGAGCTTCTCGGGAAACTGGTAGGGGCCGTAATTGTTGGAGCAGTTGGACAGGGTGGTGGGCAGGCCGAAGGTCTCGTGATAGGCCCGGACCAGATGGTCGGAAGCCGCCTTCGATGCCGAGTAGGGGCTGTTGGGGCGATAGGGGGTCTCCTCGGTGAAGAGCCCCGTGGGACCCAGGCTCCCGTAAACCTCGTCGGTGCTGATGTGGTGGAAGATCCTGAAGGAGTCGCCCCGGCTCCGGGCAATCTCCAGGAGGTTGAAGGTCCCGACGATGTTGCTGAAGATGAAGCTGTCGGGGCGCTTGATGGAACGGTCCACGTGGGACTCGGCGGCAAAATGGCTGACGGCGTCGATTCCGTAATCGTTAAAGATATTCTTCATCGTTTCGAGATCGCAGATGTCGGCGCGGATAAACACATAGCGTCCCGGATCGGTCGCCGCCACTCCTTTCAGGTTATCCGGGTTGCCGGCATAGGTGAGGGCATCGACGTTGACGATCCGTCCGTGAAAATCCTCCCGCGCCAAAAGATAATGAATGAAATTGCTGCCGATGAAACCGCAGCCGCCGGTTACCAAAAGGTTTTTAATACCGATTGCCATATTTGTTGTTACTCCTCACTTCAAAAATCCCTGGATGATGCGGTTGACCGCCTCGTCGTAGGTCAGCCCCAGGCTCATGAGTTTCATGAGCTGGTCGCTGGCGATCTTGCCGATGGAGGCCTCGTGGGTGAGGGCGGCATCGGGATGACGGGCCTTGAGGGACGGCACCGTCTCGTTCCGGCCGCTGTCCATGATGATGGCGTCGCATTCGATGTGGCCGAAACAGGGGGCCAGGGCATCCAGGGTGGCGTAGAAATCCTGCTGGGAATCGCCCTTGATGACGGAGCGGGAGATCATGTTCGCCCGGCTCCCCGCCCCTTCCAGGGTGATGTTGTTGGTGGAGACGGCCTTCTGGCTTCCTTCCGTAAGGACCCGCTCGGTGATCAGCAGCAGGCTGTCGGGTCCCAGGACCGCCTCGTTGACCCGGTTTGCCTCATCGACACCACCGATCTGGGTAAGTTCCATCTCCGCCGTCGCCCCGGCGTCGAGAAAGACCTTCGTCGTGGGATTCAGGGAGCGCCGCCCTCTACCGGGGCCCCGGGCGTAATGTTTCTCCACATACTTGACCTTCGCCTTCGGGCCGATCCGGAATTCATGAATCCCGGCGTGGCCTTCCGGCTCCAGACCGCCGCAATGGATGCCGCAGCCGGCGATGATGGTCACGTCGGAATCCGCGCCGATGATGAAGTTGTTGTAAACGACGTCATAAAGGCCCGCCTGACTGAGGATGACGGGGATATGAACGGACTCGTTCACCGTCCCCGGCTTGATGGTGACGGTGATCCCCTGGCCGTCGGCATGGGATTCGATGTCGATATTGGCCGAAACCTCCCGCTTGAGCAACCGGCCGTTCTTCCGGATATTGAAGGCCCCCTTGGGGAGTCCTTCCAGATCCGCCACAGCCGCCAAAAGTTCCTTATCTATAGCATCCAACATCACGGTCTCCTACGCATTTTCGATAGTTGCAGGCACTCAGGTCATTGAGCATGGGCAGGGCGCCCTGGAGGTCCCCCCGATAGGCAAGCTTGCCTTCGTTGATCATCAGGACGATGTCCGCCGCCTCCAGAAAGGCCCGGTTATGACTAACCACGATGGTGGTCGTGCCGTGTTCCTTCTGTTCCCGCTTCAGGAGGCGGACCATGGGTTGGATCGTCCAGAGGTCGATGCCCGTATCAGGTTCGTCATAGATGGCGAGCCGGGGATTCCGGGCGATGGTGGTGGCCAGTTCGATCTTCTTGATCTCCCCGCCGGAGAGCTTGGCATCCACCGGTTTGTCGAGAAAGGAAAGGGAACAGATGCCGACCCGGCGAAGGAGCGCCAGGAGCATATCCTCATCGTCCGTGCCGGCGGCCATGGCCAGGAGGTCCCGGAAGGTGATCCCCTTGAAACGGGCGGGTTGCTGGAAACTGTAGGCGATCCCCTCCCGGGCCCGTTCCGTGATGGGCCACTGGGAGATCTCCTTGCCGCCGAAGCGGATCTCCCCGGCGTTGGGGGTGTTGATCCCCATGATCAGCTTGGCCAGCGTCGTCTTGCCGCTCCCGTTGGGGCCGGTGATCCCGTAGAATTTTCCTTTCTCAAAGGTATAATTGATCCCGTCGATGATGTTCCGGTCCCCCACGGAGAAATACAGATCCTTGAGTTCCAGCATCTTCACACCTCCCGATTAATCAAAACAGCGAATCTTTAATGATGGAAAAAGCCGCCAATGTCAATTTTTTTATAACGGCCGCGCCCCCGGGCGTCAAATGTAGGTGCGGGCGCCCAAATAGCGCCTTTGATAATAGGAGTTCGACATCAGGTCGGTCCGGATATTCTTCCCCCGGCCCGGGGCGTGAATGAACCGGCCGGCGCCGATATAAACCCCGACGTGGGACACCTTGCCGCCCTTCCCCGTGGCGAAAAAAACTAGATCCCCCGGAAGCGGATCGTCATCGTCCTGTTCCTCGCCGGTGTCGAACTGATCCCCGGAGGTACGGGGCAGATCGATGCCGTTGAGCTGATAGACCGTCATCGTCAGGCCGCTGCAATCGAACCCGGTCTCCGCGGAGGTCCCCCCCCAGAGATAGGGAACACCTATAAAGCTCTGCGCCGCCTTGACAATCTCCCGCCGGAGATAATCCTCCCCCAGTTCCCCAGCCCTGGCAACGGCGTATTCCTCCGGAGCGACGAGGTAATATTCTTCGATCAGCCCCAGCAGCTGCAAGGCTTCCGCTTGGTTGCGGGCGCTTTCCCGGGAGGGAAAATTCCCGATGCGGACCTTGAACAGTCCCGTCTCCGCTGCAAAATAGGTGGCATCCAGGCCCTGTTCCTTCAAGAGTTCCGTAAGCCGGGCGGCGTTTTCCGCCTGGGAAAAGGCCCCGGCCTGAATGGTGTAGCCCATGCGGGGCAGGGCCTTCCTCACGGCGCCCGGCCGGGTCTTCTTCACCGCCGCCTTCTTGTCCCGGGGGACCGGCGGATAGGCCTTCCGGCCGCCGCAGCCGCCGATGAAGATCAGAATGGACAAGAGGGAGAAAAAGAAAACCAGAACCAACGCCATTCGCCGCCGCCGTCCGGATGACGTCCCGGAAACCGGAGAGATCATAGGAGATAAACCGCTGGGGTAGTCGCTGTCCGCTCGCCCCCCGTCCCGACCGGTCCTGGCGTCTCCCTGCCTGATCATGCCAGGACGCTCACCAATAGGCCCTTCAGATAGCGTCCTTCGCCATGGGCCAGACAGGTCGGGTGATCCGGGGCCGCGGTGAACCGGCGGAGGAGGCGGAGGTCCCGCCCGGCGTCCCGGGCGGCGCCGAGGACGATCTTTTCGAACAGGGCCTCATCCACGGCGTTGGAACAAGAAAAGGTGGCCAGAATCCCGCCCGGCGCCAGCCGCCGGAAGGACTGGAGGTTGATGTCCTTGTAGCCCCGGGCGGCCCGGGCGACATCCCGACGGTTTTTGGCAAATGCAGGGGGATCGAGAATGATGAAGTCGAAGAGTTCTTCCGTATTCCGCAGATAGCGAAAAACGTCCGACCGGATTACGGGATGGGCAGCGGCGTCGAAGCCGTTCACCATCAGATGCCGTCGCGCCGCCTCGTTGGCCGCCTCCGAAGAATCTACGGAAACCACCCGCCGTGCCCCCCCGCGGACGGCGGAGACGGAAAAGGCCCCGGTATAGGAAAAACAGTTCAGGACCGTCAAGCCCCGACTGAGCTCCTCGACCTGTCGGCGGTTGTCCCGCTGATCGAGGAAAAAACCCGTCTTTTGACCGTCATGGACATCGACCTCGAAAACGAGGCCGTTTTCCCGGATGGCAATGACGGCCGGCGGTTCCTCGCCCCAGACTGTTTCCCGGCGCTCTTCCAGACCTTCCAGACGCCGCGCCGGTCCTTCACTCCGCTCCAGGATGCCCCGGGGGTTGCTTACCGCTGCCAGGGCGGCAACGATCTCCTCCCGTCGTCTTTCCACCCCGACGGTGCCGACGCCCATCACCAGATAGTCCCCGTAGCAATCCACCACCAGGCCGGGGATGCCGTCCCCTTCCGCATTGATCAGCCGCCAGGCATTGTCGCCGACAGGCAGGATTCTTTCCCGGAGGGCTGCCGACTCCCTAAAGCGCCGCCGCCAGAAATCGCCGTCCACCCGGATATGCACCTCCCTCGTAAGCATCCGGAAGGCGATATCCGCCCGGGGATGATAAAAGCCCAGGGCCAGAGGCTCGCCCGCCGCCGCGCAGGCCAGGACGATGTCTCCCGCGTCGGGATGGCTCGTCGTTTTTGCCACCGCCCCGGAAAACAACCAGGGGTGTCCGTTAAGGAGGGAACGCTCCCGGCCGGTCTTCAGAATGAGTTGCGGATAATCAGTCAATAACTGCCCCCTTTGACAAGATAGCCGGGATGTTGCCAGCGCCGGGGAAAACGGCATCTCAATAAAGACGACATCGTAAAAAGTCCATATGCGGCGTTGCGCTTCATCCTTCGTCACTGCGACGTACGCACAAGTACGTCTCATTCCTCAGGATTCGCGCGCCTTGCCTCTGGAGCTTTTTTACTTCGTCGTCTCCATCATGACTTCTAAGTAAGTCGCACGTAACTAATTGGATTCTTTAGATACGTGTTTGACGGTTTTGGGCCGGTTTCATGGCACAGACTCGACTTACTTCTTTTATACAGGCCCGGCAGTCGGCGGGCTAGGGCGCTTTTTACGAATTCCTCAATAAACGCCCGGCCGCCCTTACTTTTGAAGCGACGCGCCGTATAATTCTATTCCTTTGAATTGGAACTTTTTTTCCCTGAACAATTTAAGACAGGCCGCCACCGCCGGAGCGTCATAAAGGATCCCCCGGTGGGCTTCGATCTCCTCCAGAGCCGCCTCTATGCCCAGCGACGGCCGATAAGGACGATGGGACGACATGGATTCCACTACATCGGCAACGGCGATGATGCGCGCTTCGATAATGATCTCCTCCCCCCGCAAATGACGGGGATATCCGGAACCATCCATCCGCTCATGGTGCTGGAAAACGACCTCCGCCAGTGGCCAGGTGGAATCCACCGTCCGCAACATCTCGTATCCTTTCCGAGAATGCTCCCGCACCAAGGAGAATTCAATTTCGTTAAGCTTGGTAGGTTTCGACAATATCTCCGCGGGGACGGACAATTTTCCGATGTCGTGGATGGAACCCGCCATCCGGATGCCGTCGATCTTTTCCTGGGGCAGGCCCATTTCCCTGGCAATGGCTTGGGCAAGTTCCGCAACGCGGAGCTGATGTCCGGCCGTATATGGATCTCGGGCCTCGACGGCGGAGGCCATGACCTGAATGGTGGTGGCGACCGCCTTCTGGAGATTATCGAGCATGCTTTGGAGTTGTTTTTCATAACGACGGCGTTCGGTGATATCGATGACCGCGCCTCTTAGTCCCGCTGGTTTGCCATCACGGAAAATGATGCTCGAAATGATGATGGCCGGGAAAGCCTTCCCGTCCAACCTCTTGATATTGTACTCCGTGCTCGGCAACGGTTCTCCCTTCAACAACCGCTGGATGTTCTCCACGGCCCTCGCGACATCTTCCGGGGGCAGAAGTTGCCAGGCGTTAAATCCCTTTCGTAAATCATCTTCCGTGCCGCCGAAAGCATCATAGATCGCCCGGTTCGCCGCGGTGATGTTGCCTTCAAAATCCATCTCATAAACGGGAATCGGCAAAAAATCATATAGATCTCGATACATTCTTTCGCTTTTCCGAAGTTGCTCCTCCGCGAGCTTGCGGGCCGTGATGTCCCGGGCCACGGAGATGATCCCCTTCACCATGCCGTCATGCATAATGGGGGAGCCGCTCACTTCGCCATATTTTATCTTGCCGTCGCTGGCGATGAACCGATAAACCGCCGTTGGGATGGTGTTGCCTGCCAGGATCGCTTTGATATCTGCAATGGCCTTCTCCATATCTTCCCGCAGAACCACTCTTCCTAAATCGACTACCGAACGACCGATGAATTCCCGGGGCTTGTAACCCAATATCCTCTCCATGCTCGGAGAGACGCTGGTAATTTTTAGGTCCGCCCCGATTGTATAAATGACATCCGTGGCATGGTCAAAAAACAACCGGTATCGCTCATTCAAGGCGTTGAGGTTCTCATTGGCGATCTCCAGATCCTCCATCTTCTTTTCCAGCTTATGGAAGAGGATGGTGTTATACTGGCGGAAAAATTCCATCTCCTCCCCGCAGGGTTTCGCCGGCGCCGCCGGTGCCGTCTCTTGACTCTTCGCCAGCACCTGCCGCAAAATATCCATCAGCGCTTCCGGTTCCTGAGGTTTGACGATGAATGAATCCGCTCCGAGATCAAGGGCAAATGCTTCATCTCGGGCCTCCGTATATGTGGCGGTGTAAAACACGAAGGGGATGTGTTTCAGGGCGGCATCCGCCTTCCATTCCCGGCATAGGGTATAGCCGTCCATGACCGGCATGAGGATGTCGGCGACAATCAGGTCCGGTGGGTGGCTGCGGGCCTTTTCCAACGCCTCCCGACCGTTTTCCGCCGCAACCACCTCCAGTCCGAATCCTTTCAGGATGCTTTCCAGCAAATACCTCCCGGCGCTGTTATCGTCCACGATCAAGACCCTTGCCTTCATGATCTCTTACCCCCGTTTATCCTTTCCCCGCTTTGGGCAGAGAAAAATGGCACCAGTCATTTCCAGCCCTTTTTTGTCCGCCAGGGGGCGGGTGCTTTCCACAATTTTGACGATCGTTTCACCCAGGTTATAATTTTCCCGGGATAAACGCAACTGTGATGCCAGCACGAGAGGATGTTGTGACATTGAATGACGGCCAGCAGTCGCAACACCGGTGGACCGAGCAAGGAGGAAGGGCGGCGTGCCTGGAGGCTGGCGCCGACAAAATGACCGTGTTGGCTCATGCCTCATACCGGCGCATCCCAAAATCAAGGCCGGGTCGTCAGCACCGCCGGCCGCTCCACGAATTCCGCTCTCACCGGCGCCGGCAGACCATCTCCCGCGGCGCGTTGCCGGGCTTTCGTTGCCGAACCGGAGCCGCCCTTTCGGCGCTAACGGCTAGTCCGCAATTCCACCCGATTCTCCACAAATTCCACGCCGGTTGTTGCTCCCGCCTTGTCTCCCGCCGGACCGCCCACGATCTTCACCCCCCGGCTCTTGATCCCGATATCGGCGCTCCGGGTCTTCACCCCATAGACATCGCCGGCGGCGACCAGATCGAGATCCCCCAACTGGGCGGCACCGGCATGGAGGATCAACTCCTCGCCGCCGAAGGGCGGAGAAACCTCCAGATGATACCGATCCTTGTCTCCCTCCGGCAGCTCATAGGTCACCCCGCCATGGAAATAGTTGTCCCGGCGGTAGGGATTGGGCAAGAGCTGGATGGTCCGGCCCGCGGCATCCCGGTAGAGGATGCGGGCGTAAAAGGGCCGGTTGCCCTTGAGAAAGATCCGGACGTGCTGGCCCTGCCGGTATTCCTTCCGGTCCGTCCAGATCCGGACATTCAGTGGCGCCGCCGGATCGTCGGTAAGCTCTGCTTTCTTGGCCAGTTGTTCCAGGGCTTTAGAATCCGGGGCAACCTCCGCCTTGATCCGGTAGCGGTAACAGTCGCCCGCGGCGGCCTCCCGATACCAGCCGGCACCTTCCTTCAGCTCTTCCACCACCGTGACCTTGGCCTGGGCATAGGCCTCGACCAGGTCCTGTTCCAGTTGAAAATCCTTCATCTTGGTCTGACTTTTGATCAGCGTCTTGGCCTGTTCCACGGCGTTGCGCCGCGCCTCGGTCCGGGCCTCCTTTTCCGTGTCCCGCCGGGACTTGTCCACCCCCAGGCAGGAATATCCCTCCGCCACCACAATGGCCGACTGGGCGGCCTCGGCGGTGCGGATCGTCGCGGACATGCAAACAAGCAGGCCGATCAGCAATATGGGCAGGATTCTCTTTGGCATCATGATTGACCTCCCGGAAAAGAGATATTGCCTTTCAGAGGCAAAGGTAAATGAAAATATACCCGAACCGCGGGCCGTTAACAAGGAATTTACGACTGCCTGTCAAGAGCAAAGGGTGTAACTTAACTATATTGATAAATTTGTGTTTGACAGAATATAGCAACTTGACAAATGGGTCCACCTTAATTTATGCACCAGCAATCAAAGTATCCTGCCACACATCAATATACCATAGAAAGGAGTTATGCGATGATGCAGAAACCTGGAGTTTCGTCCCGAAATGTTCTCTTTTTCTGTTCCCAGCTTATGCTGTCACAATTGCTCTGCCTGCCTCCGGCGGGGGCAAGTGACATCCTGCCCCGGCCGGAGCAGCCTTTCAAAGGCCATATCGGCAGGACGGTGAAGGACTCGGTTCCCGACTTCCCCAAGCCGGTAACGGCCCCGAAAGGGGCCCCGAACGTTCTGATCATCATGACCGATGACGTGGGTTTCGGGGCGAGCTCCACCTTCGGCGGACCGGTACCGACGCCGACCTTCGACCGCCTTGCGGACAACGGACTGCGCTATACGGCATTTCATACGACGGCCCTCAGTTCGCCGACGCGGGCGGCCCTCCTGACGGGACGGAACCACCATACGGCGGCCACGGGCGTCATCATGGAGATGGGGACCGGCTACCCCGGCTACAATACGATGATGCCGAAGAGCGTCGGCACCTTTGCCGAGGTCCTGAAGCAGAACGGCTACGGCACCTCCTGGTATGGAAAGAATCACAACGTCCCCGACTGGCAGACCAGCCAGGCCGGCCCGTTCGATCTCTGGCCGACGAACCTCGGGTTTGAGTATTTCTACGGCTTCCTCTGCGCCGAGACCAACCAGTGGCGGCCGGCCCTCTTCGAAGGGACGAAACCAGTAGAACCTCCTTACCACGACAAGAACTACATCCTCGACCGGGACCTGGCGGATCATGCCATCGCCTGGATCAAGTCGCAGCACGCCATGGCGCCGGACAAGCCCTTTCTGGCCTACTACATGACGGGGACCTCCCATGCGCCCCACCATGCGCCGCCGGAGTGGATCGCCAAGTTCAAGGGGCGGTTCGATCAAGGCTGGGACAAGGTCCGGGAGGAGACATTCCGCCGCCAGCAGGCCATGGGCATTATTCCCAAGAACGCCAAGTTGACGCCCCGCCCGGCTGAAATCCCCGCCTGGGATACCCTCACGGCGGATCAGAAGCGGCTCTACGCCCGGATGATGGAGGTCTACGCCGCGGCCCTTTCCCATGCGGACCACCAGATCGGGCGGGTCGTACAGGCCGTCGCCGACCTCGGCAAGCTGGACAACACCCTGGTCATCTACATCCAGGGCGACAACGGGGCCAGCGCCGAAGGCCGGCTGAACGGGATGTTCAACGAGAACACCATCTTCAACGGCGTCAAGGAGGAGCAATTCGTGGATATCGTGAAGTACATGGACAAACTGGGCTCTCTGGAGACTTACAACCACTATCCGGCGGGATGGGCCCATGCCATGGATACGCCGTTCCAGTGGACCAAACAGATTGCCTCCCATTTCGGCGGGACGAGAAACGGCCTCGTCATCTCCTGGCCCCGGCAGATAAAGGACAAGGGCGGTATCCGCAGCCAGTTTCACCATGTCATCGACATCGCCCCGACCGTCTTTGCGGCCGCCGGGGTCGAGATGCCGGCGATCCTCAACGGCGTCGCCCAGAAACCGATCGAGGGCGTAAGCATGATGTACAGCTTCGACAACCCCAAGGCCCCCTCGACGCACCGGACCCAGTATTTTGAAATGTTCGGCAACCGCGGCATTTACAGCGACGGTTGGATCGCTTCGACGACGCCTCAGGTCCTGCCCTGGGCCAACACCCCCCGGGACCCGAAGCGGGTGACCCTCGATGATGCCAACTGGGAACTCTACAATCTTAACGAGGACTTCACCCAGTCCGTCGATCTGGCCCAAAAAGAACCGAAGAAACTGCGGGAGATGCAGGACCTCTTCTGGGCGGAGGCGGCCCGGTACAATGTCCTGCCTCTCGACAACGACCGGATATCCCGCTTCGACGTCCGCATCCGTCCCAGCGTGACGGCGGGACGCAATAGCTTCACCTACTATCCGGGCATGATCCGTATCCCCGAAGGGGCGGCCCCGGACTTAAAGAACAAATCATTCCGCATCACCGCCGATGTAGATATCCCCGCCAAGGGCGCCGACGGCGTCCTCCTCACCCAGGGAGGCCAGTTCGGCGGATACGGCCTCTACGTATTCAAGAATCGGCCCGTCTTCGTCTACAATTTCGTCGGCCTGGCCACGTACCGTGTCGCCGCGAATGAGACCCTGCAACCGGGCAAGCACAGGATCGCCTTCGAGTTCACCTATGACGGCGGCGGCATCGGCAAGGGCGGCGCCGGGGTCCTCTCCGTGGACGGCCGGAAGGTCGGGGAGGGGCGCATCGCCCACACGAACGCCGTGCGCATCTCCCTGGAAGAGTGTTTCGACATCGGCCAGGATACGGGAACGGCGGTCAGCAAAGACTACGCCGAGCGGATGCCTTTCAAGTTCACCGGCGGCCTGGAAAAGGTACAGGTGGACCTGAAGCCCGTTCCCCTGAGCAGTGCCAACCAAAAGAAGATCCGTAAGGCCCAGGTGGACGTTACGGCACGATAGTATCAAGGCAAACCTTGATGAATTAGTAAAAAGTCATGATGGAGACGACGAAGTAAAAAGCTCCAGAGGCAAGGCGCGCGAATCCTGAGGAATGAGGCGTACTTGTGCGTACGTCGCAGTGACGAAGGATGAAGCGCTTTCGCCGCATATGGACTTTTTACGATGTCGTCAAACCTTGATGTTTTTAACCGGTATGGGAGACGGCCTGGAGCCGCCTCTCACACCCTCAATAAATGGAGATCTCTATGAAGATTCGTTGGAAACCTATAAACCGTGCCGGGGAGCTCAACCGGTCCACGGGCGATAATCTCCTGGCAAACGGATTGATCCTCGTGTTGCTGTTGGCGGTATTGCTGCTGATCCCCGGCGGGGCCGCCGCCGCCGACGCCGTGACCGGCGGGGCAGACAAGACGACTGCGGCAACAACCTACGCCTCTGCCAGCGAGGCGAACAGGACCACCCCCGCCGCGGGAGCGGGAAAAGGCGACGGCCAGGCCCGGGAGGCGGTCTCCGACAAGTGCCGGGAGCTGACGAGCCGCATCGATATCGATCTCAAGGAGGTCGTCAAGGCCGGATGCCAGCCATCCCAGGCCCAGATTGCCAAGATGATGGACAATCCCGTCGGAAGTCTCGTCTTCGTCGCCAATCAGTTCTACTGGACCCAGCTCAAGGGTCCCCACATCGACGGGAGTCTCGACGCATACGCCTACAAACTGATTCCCACCTTCCCAATTCCCATCGGCGAATCGTGGAATCTGATCAACCGGCCGGTTTTTTCCGTAATGAGTGTCCCCTTCAAGAAGGAGGTCGGCAATCTGATCGGGATGGGACCGTCGGAGATCCGCCAGCAGCCGGGCCTTTTCTCGACGATTCGCGACCCCTTCGGGCGGACGACGGGAATCGGGGATTTCTCCTATGTCGGCCTGTTTTCACCGAAAAAACCCGACAAGGTAGGCACGGGGATCTTCGTCTGGGGGTTGGGGCCGACCTTCATCTTTCCCACGGCCAGCGAAGACCTTCTGGGACAGGGCAAGTACCAGGCGGGACCGGCGGGGGTGGCGGCCTATATCGGCAAGAAATGGGCGTTGGGCCTGTTTCCCCAGCATTGGTGGTCCTATGCGGGCGACAGTGCCCGGGAGCACACCAACCTGACGAACGTCCAGTACTTCATCTACTACAACGTCACCGATACCGTCAAGGTCGGGATGGGGCCCAATGTCACCATCGACTGGACGGCCAGCGGCGGCAACAATGCGGTGACCTTACCCGTAGGCCTGGGGGTCAACTGGATGACCAAGGTGGGCAAACTCCCCGTCCGCTTCGGCGTCGAGGGGTACTATTCGGTCATCCACCCGGTGGACTCCATGGGTTCCCGCTTTAGCCTCAAGTTTACGATCACCCCGGTGATCCCGACCTTCATGCTTTTTTAGACGGCGGCCGGAGGCGGTTCCGCCATTAGCGGACCGAACACATCGGGCACGCCAAGGCACCCCTCCCCACGGGATCACTTTTATGATCAGGGTTCCGGGGGGTGTTTACGTCAACCGTCCGTCAGGGGTTCCGTTTAATCACCAACGGCCCCTTGACGGCGTCCATGACCAGGGAGGGGGGGAGGTTGTTTTCCAAGAGCCGGCGGAAGACCTGGAGGTACTTTTTACTGTCCCGGAAGAATTTCCCGTAACCCGGGCAGAGATAGTTCAACCCCGGTTCGCCGTCGTAGGTCGTGAGGAAACGGTGCTTTGGGCATCCCCCCCGGCATAGTTGCAGGACATCGCACTCCTGGCAACGGTGGGGCAGAGTTGTCTCCTTCGCCCGGCCGAAGCCGGCGGCGAGGGATCTGGAGACCATCTGCAGAGGATTGTCCGTCAGGATGTTCCCCAGGCGATATTCGGGATAGACATGGTGATCGCAGGCGTAGACGTCGCCGTTGTGCTCCAGGACCACGGACCGGCCGCACTCCCGGGCAAAGAGGCATACGGGGGAGGCGTATCCCATCCAGGCGTTGAGCATCCATTCGAAATTCATGACGAATATCTTCCCGACGTCGGCCCTTACCCAGGCAGCGAAGACCATGTTCAGGAAGTCGCCGTAGGCCTCCGGCTCCACGGACCAGGGTGTCACGGCGGTGTTCGCCTCCGGGCGGTCCAGAGCCGGGGGTGCCCCCAGGCGCAGACCGTGCCGCCCGGAGGACCCGGCGGGGATCCGTTCGACGATGGGAAAGAACTGGATGAACTCGACCCCCTCTCCCCTGAAGAAGTCATAGATTTCCCGGGGATGGGCAGCGGTTTCCCGGGCGACACAGGCCATGATGTTGTATTCCACGCCGTGCCGCCGGAGGAGTTCCAGACCCTTCATGGCCCGGGAGAAGGAGCCCTTCCCGCCCCGGTCCCGCCGGTAACGGTCGTGGATCTGCCGTGGCCCGTCGAGGCTGATCCCGACGAGGAAGTTGTTCCGCTTCAGAAATCTGCACCAGGCGTCGGTAAGGAGGGTGCCGTTCGTCTGGAGGCAGTTCCGGATCGTCTTGATACCCGTAAAAGGCCGCTGCAATTCCACCACCTTTTTGAAAAAATCGAGCCCCAGCAGGGTCGGTTCCCCCCCCTGCCAGACGAACTCCACCTCCGGAGTGGGCTGGGCCGCAATGTATTTGGTAATAAAGGCGGTGAGGACATTGTCCGGCATCCGATACTCTTCATCCTTGGGGAAAAGGGCGGTCTTCTCCGTGTAGAAGCAGTAATCACAGGCCAGGTTGCAGCGCGGACCGATGGGCTTGGCCACGATATGGATACCCTGGGGGATGGTGGAATTATCGACTCCCAAAAGCTGCTCTCCTTTCCTGCCAGCGGCCGGGCAACACGGCGACGAGGGGCGGCGACGGAAGCCCTACCGTTGCCCCTGTATCACAGTCGACGGGGATATTCCTCCCTTTTCAATGATCGGCGCGACGATCAGGTGGTAAAGGCCCTGGGAGGGGGCGGGGAAAGGACGAAAGCTACCTAATGAATTGCCTGTTTGTCCAACACCCACGAACGATGAAAATGTTCAGGGGAGATTGCGCGGATGTATTTTCATACTGACCTCTTCCATGAACCTCTCTTCACCGACCTGGTGCCGGGCCGGTTCATCCGGCGCCTCAATCGTTTCGTCATCGAATGCGAGTGGGGGGGGCAAGCGGTTCAGGCCCATCTCCCCAACCCGGGGCGATTATGGGAGCTCCTCGTTCCGGGCCGGACGGTGACCTTGGTAAAAAACGCCGCGTCCCCGGGACGCACCATGCCCTATACGGCGGTGGCGGTGGAACGGGACGGGGTCACCGTGCTTCTCCATACCACGAAGACCAACGACGTCGTCCGGTTCCTCCTGGCATCCAAGTCCATTCCCGGTCTGGATGGAGCCGAAATCGTCCGGAGGGAATTCACCCTGGGAGACAGCCGCTTCGACTTTCTCCTTCAGGAAGGCGGGGGGAAGATTCTCCTGGAGGTGAAATCCTGCACCCTCTACGGGAACTCCCTGGCCATGTTCCCCGACGCCGTCAGCGCCCGGGGCCGGCGCCATCTGGAGGAGCTGTCCGCCCATGCCCAAAAAGGCTGCCGGTGCGGCGTGATCTTTCTCATCCATTCCCCCCGGCCGGCGTTTTTCCTGCCCGATTATCACACCGATTACGAATTCGCCCGCGCCTTCTACAAACACCGGGAACACCTTTTTTACCGGGCGCTCCGCGTCTCCTGGCGGGAAGATCTCCGCCTGGATGAAAAGATCGAAGAAGCGGTCATCCCCTGGCCGATTCTGGAACGGGAGGGCCATGACCGCGGCTGCTATCTGCTCCTGATGCGCCTCCCCGCCGCCACCCGGATCGCCGTGGGCGCCCTGGGCACCATCGACTTTCCCGCCGGGTACTATCTATACATCGGATCGGCGCAAAAGGATCTTACGGCCCGGCTGGCCCGTCACCTCCGAAAGGGCGGCAAGAATCTTCACTGGCATGTGGATTACCTGCGGGAGGCCGCTGATTCCTGCCGCGCCCTGCCCATCCGGACTCGGGACGATCTGGAATGCGAACTGGCCGCGGCCGCAAACCGCATCGCCGCCCATGCCGTTCCCGGCTTCGGGGCCTCAGACTGCTTCTGTCCAAGCCACCTTTTTTTCCTGGGGACCCTTCCGCCCCTGCATAACCAGGCATTCCTGGACTTGGTGCAATACTATCGCATGGACAGGCTGTTTCCTGATCCTGCAAAAGAAGGCGACATCGATCGCTACTGACGACCCGTACATAATGTCCCATTTGGGACGGCATCGTAAAAAAGCGATAAGGAGGCTAACATGATGGCGGGCATTAAAAGGTCCCTTTGGGCGCTCATGGTACTGGCTGTAATCCTCTGGGGAGCGGCGGCCGCGGCGGAAACAACGGACGGCGGGAAAGCGGGAGCGGCGCCATCCGTGGATTCCCTCTTCCTCGGAACCAAGGGTGAAAACAGCGATTTGTTGATCCAGATGTTCCGGATGACGACCAATGAGCATAAAAACTGGCGGCAAGGCTTCCATCCGGAAGATCCCCCGACCGCCGGCAGCGGGAACCTCGCCTCCCCGGAGGCCGCGGAGGCTCAAAGAAGGTTACAGGAGGCCCTGACTACCCTGTCCGGGTGGATGAGGGGGGGGTCACCTATCCGGCCGGAGCGGTCGTGTTCAAAGACAAGCGCATCCTTGCCGTCCAGACCTTCCATGCCGCCTATGTGCAGGACTTGCGCGCCCAGGCCCCGGTGAGCATCGGGCACTATGTTCTCGAGGGCTCGAAGCCCGGCGCCGCCGCCGCGGCCGCCTGGACCGCCCATCGGGTTTTGCCGTTGAACATCGATGGATACGGCCGGCTCCTGGGCCGCACCGTCAGAACCACGAACATGCTCTCCGCAGGCATGACCGCAGCGGCGCCCCTGGTGACGAAAAGCGGCCGGAGATACCGGTTTGTGGTCCTGGCCGAACCGGATCTGAACATCCTGGACTACGTGCTTCTGGAGGTGGGGAACCCGAGCCTGAAGGCCATGAACAAGCTGAATCAGGCCATTTACGAAGCATGTTCCTATATCTCGGGGGACCTGATGAAAAAGGATTTTATCGTCTCCAAGACGGCTTTCTCCCCCGCCGAATATGGAAACAGGCCCCTGGATTTTATCCGGAAATGCGGCTTTGCGGATCGGGAATGGGAAAAGACGCCCTCGGTCCTGGTGCTGAGATCAACCGTCATGACGCCCTATCTGGCCGGGGAGGAGGATTTCGGCGCCTATTTTGAGAGGCTCAGGGCGATACTGGGCCGGATTCTCTCCCGAATCGAAGCTCAGGGCGCCGGCGACGGGCCCATATCCGGCGGACGCGGAATGCCTATTTGGCCGGCAAACTCATGACCATGCGCTTCAGGCTGCCCTTGAAGAGCACGTCCATGCGCTGATCTTCCAGGATCTTCTCCACGAAGCCGATCCCGAAGGTGGGATGTTCGATGACCTCGCCGCGCTGGTAACGATCGGTCATGCGGTAGGGTCGTATCGGGGTGTTCTTCCCCAGTTCGTTCTGGCGCTGGAGCCAGCGCTGGGTCTCCACCGCCTCGGCCTGCCGGCTTTCTTCCGCGGCCCTCGTCCCGGTTCGGCGGGTACGGTCGCCGCCGGTTTCGCCTTTCCGGTCCCGGACCTTGGCGCCCCGGTATTTGTGCTCCGCCCCGCAGGTCTTGCACTTCACCCGGGCGATCACCCCCCCGACCTCATAAAGGACGATATGGGCCAGGGTCAGGCCGCAGCGCGTACAGAGCGCATCGACATTCTTACCTACCATGGACATAAGCACCCCTCCTGAAGCTGATCATGCTTCATAACATACTTTTCCCCGGGGCGAACATTTTTTTTCCGGAGATCGCCCCGGCAGCGAAAAAAATCCCCCGCCGGACCCCGTTTTCCATCAGGAGCGTGAAAAACCTCTCCGCCGACTTCCCGGCAAAACCGATGGTAAATAATTCAATAATATTAGCCACTTCTTTTCCTTTCTCTCATCCCATGTGTAGGCGACCTTTTCACTTCGATCGTAATGTAAACATCTTTTTTGGGCGTTTCATCCTTACGTATATCTTTAACCACCGGAAGCACCCTGGCTGCGCCAGCGGGAATCCAGAATGACGATGCGCCCGTAGTCCGTTTCGCTCCGGATCAGGCGGCCCATACCCTGATTCATCTTGATGGCGGCATCATAGTTGTAGCGGCGTTGATATTCCCCCAGCGTCATGGTCCGGCGGCGGGCGATTTGCAGGGGATCGGCGGGACTGGCAAGGGGCAGGCGCGTAATCACCACCTGCGTCAGGGTATCCCCCCGGAAATCCACCCCATACCAAAAGCTGTCGACGCCGAAGAGGACGCTTTCCCTGATCTCCCGGAACTCGTCGCAGAGATCGGCGGTCGGGGCGCCCCGGCGCTGGACCAGGAGGGGAAACCCCAGGGCCTCGATCTCCGTCCCGATCCTCGCCGCCACCGCTTCGAGGTCGTTATAGCTGGCGAAAAGCACCAGGGTGCCGCCGTGGTGGCGCTGGATCAGTCCCGGCAGAACCTTCGCCACGGCATCGAGCCACTGTTCCTTGTTTTCATAGCGGCCGTTGACCGCATCGGGGTGAAGCAGCACCTCCCTGTTGGCGCCGGAAAACGGCGAGGGGATGGCGGCAAATCGGAATTCCCGCCATATTTCTCCTTTTTCATCCAGGGGAAAGGGACGATCCAGGCCAACGATTTTCTTGAAGTCCCGGAAGCTTCCTCCGTGTCGGATTGTCGCGGCCGTATAGATCAGACCTTTGGTGTCCCCGTAGAAATCCCGGCGAATCGGGTCGGACACATCGATAGGAGCTGCAGCGATGGTCCAGTGCCGGACCAGGATCGTGAAGGCCGTGGTCCGGTCCGGCCGGGTGATCATGTTGTCCATCTCCAGCCATCGATCGGCCTGATCCGCCACTTCTCCCCGGGCGTTTTTCAGCCTTTCCCGAGTCCGGCTGGGGATCTTCAGGAGGCGGCAGATGTCATCATCCTTGAGCCAAGCTAGATGGTCATGGATCATCAGCAGGATTTCCCGCAGCAGGCGCAGGTGCGTATGGATATGGCCGTCGAGGTAAGCGGCGTCCGCCGCGGGGAGCGGGCAAGTTCCGGCCGCGGCAATGTTGCCGCAATCGGCCTTGATCTTTCGCAAGGCCCGACCGAAGCCGTCTATGGCCACATGCAAATCCTCCGTGGCCGCCAGGATAGCGCCTATTTCTTCCCCCATATCACCCGCCGCCCGGTCCTGGAGTTTGGCGGCGGCGGTGGCGATATAATCGACCGCCAAGGCGATATCCCGGGAATCTATCTCCAGGGCGGAAGCGCTACGGCAGGCATCCTCGAAATGATTCGCCTCATCGATAACAAAGATCCGGAAGAGTTTGCTCAAAACCGGATCATGGGCAAGGAGGGCAAGTTTGTGGTGATTTGTGATCACCAGGCGGGCTTTAACGGCCTCGGCGGTGATGATCTGGGCGGGGCACTGCCGGTGCCTTCCGTGACAGCCGGACCGGGCGGAAACCTCCCGATGCAGTTTCGTCAAGAAACCGCGGTGGTCGAGAAAATGGCGAATCCGTCCCCCGATCCGGTCACCGTCGGCCTCCCGAAAATGAAAGAGGAGATTGAGGCAGTAAAGCCAGGCCATAAGTTCAGCCCCCCGCCAGACTTCTTCATAGACGTGATCCAGCTTTTCAGCGCAGAGATAGTTCGACTTGCCCTTGAGGAGGGTGACGGGGATCTCCGTGTAGGCCTTGATCGCCTTGGTGATGAAACCGATCTCCCGTTCTCGGATCTGATTCTGGAGACTCTTGGTATAGGTGGAAACAACGGCCCTGGCCTCTGGATTGCGATCGAGGAATTCAAACAGGGGGAGGAGGTAGCCCTGGGTCTTCCCCGTCCCCGTGCCGGCCTCGATGGTGAGGACCGCCGCGTCGTTCAGGGCGGCCGCGACCTGACCGGCATAAGCCGCCTGGCTGGGGCGATAAACGAAATTCTTGATCTTCCCGGCCATACCCCGAAAGATAGCCGCCATCCCCTGAGGATCTACGGGCTGAAAGGAAGCGGTAGCCGCCACGGCGCGGCGATGCGCCTTGCTCGCGTCAGGCAAAAAGGGGCGCCAGGCGGCGGTGTCGTTATCCTGCCGGATACTTATAAGATCGCCGAAATAGTCCGTTAGGCGTTGGGCACAATGGAGAAAAACCGTCCCGAACAGGGTATCGCTTTTCACCAGATAATAGCGGAGGGCCGCCGCCCGGGGCGATTCCCGGTCGTTGAGTTGATAACGGCAGAGATGACGGATGAGATCGACGGCAAGCTCCACCCCTTCCCCGGCGCTGAAGGAGACCTTCGGGCGTGAACGGCGGTGGAGACGCTCCCATAGATACTTCGGCGATAGAGAATCAAGACCGGGAAGGAAGAACTCGGCGGCAAACCCTAAATCCACAATCCGCCGGGGACCGCAAAACCGCTTCAATGTGAGAAAACTGTCCCGTTGGGGCAGAACGAGCACAACAGGGGCATCACCCAGGAAGGTCTGGAGTTCCTTTAATACCTCCGGTGCTTCCGGCGCCGTCGCCAGTTCCGGACGCGAAAGATTGGAGCGGCTCCGGTCCATGGCGGTAAAATGGGCATAATTGATCAGGGACGAAAATTTCCGCTCCGGGCCGTCGGGGCGGAGTATCGCCGCCGCCACGGCGTAGGCCCGGTTTCCCCGCTCCTCCCTGGCGCCGGAGTGGGCAAAAAGAATGGCTATCTCTCGAATCTCTTCATGATAAGGATTTAGCATGGCCCTCGGTTAATGATACCATCCGCCTTTGTGACGACGTACCGTCGTCTTCCGTAATCTTCGCCTCAATGATGATGCGAGGGTTGAATTCGCTCGGGATGATGGAATCCGGGGTTTGATCGAAACCCAATTCTGTGATGTAATTCTTCAATTCCTCAATTATTCCGGAAATAACCCTGTTACGGTCACAAGTCAGCGGCGCATCTTCCGCGTTCGCTGGATCGGCTTATTGAAAGATTTGCCAGGGCGGCGCTGATAAGGGCCAAGGAAACGCTCGCCGTTGAAGTGGATCAGGTGCGAAGGCGCATCAGCCACCCACACCTCGGTTTCCCATGCGATTTCTATCAGGTAGCGGCTCATGACCACCCGGTTGGGAAAGGCGGTCACATAGACCAAACCGGCCTTTGATCCCGCAAACAGCCCGGCAAGTTCGTCATGTCGTTTGCCATCCACCGGCCCGTGACTGGTAACGGACTCCACCAGCAGTAGCCAGTTTTTCGCGGGGAAGTGAAACACGACATCGGGCATCTTACCGTGTGAGTCCACCTTGACGCCCAGTCCGGCCAGGAGCGCCGCATCGAAGTAGCCCCATTTTTCGCCGGTGTCTCCGGCATAGACCAACACACTGCCCGGCGCGAAGCGCGGGGCAAAATCCTCGATGATTGCCCGGATAAGCTGGCTATGCTCCCCCGGGCTTAAGGTAATTTGCTTGCCCTTCGCAATCTCGACGGGGATACGGTTCTGAACTCGCTCCCGGGCGTAACGGGTGACCAGCGTTTCCCGGTTGGCCAGATAGGTCGTCAGATTGGCATGCCACTTTGGCTTGCCGAAGGTGCGCAGCAGCATCAGCGCCGCCGGTTCGATCTGATATACGGCCTTGGGACTGTTCACCGGCCGGTCAGGCTTGTCCGGGTTGTAGAGGGCAAGCCCGGCATCCACAAACTGGTGCATGGTCTGCCTCCGCACCGTTTCTCGGGTGTTCGGAGCATATTTCTTTTCGTAGTGCTCCCTTGCCCAATCCATGATGGGCGTGATGCCCAGGAGCGGGTTCACGGCCCGCGTCCAAGGCTTATCGGGCGTCAAGTTCAGCAAGGCCAGCAGGCAAAGAGCGGACCGCTCGTTCTGCTGGGCCCGGGAAAGGCCCAAGCTTATGAGGATTTGCAGCGCCTCCTCAATGTGATCGTTTCTGTTGTTCGTCATGTGATCAGGGTTCCTATCTTGGCATCAATCTGTTCCTGCGTGAGCGTCCCTTGTCGCATGGCCCACATGCCGAGCCGGATCAGCGCGTCGCGGCTAGGGTATTTCATCAGCTTGAGGTCGGTTGCATTGACCTGGGTGTGGCCGTTGAAGCGCCGAAAATGCTCATCAACGGCCGTTGTGTTCAGATAAATGACCAGCCCGCGGGCCAGTGGCTCGGGCAGGCCGTGCCTGTCGTCATGAAAGACGTTCAGGTGATTCTCGAAGCCCAGCATTATCGCATCTCCGAAGATGCGCGGGTCAACCATGCTCGCCACAACCCGACGCTTTTCCTCCTTCGCTGAAAATCGCCGCGCCACGCAATAGCAACCAGAGGGATAAAGCCATTTCTCGGTGTCGGCGTTACGCGCGATGGCATTCGGTTTCCTCATGCCCGCAATGGGCCATGCGGCGGCTTGGCCGATAAAGTGCCCCGGATAGAGGAGGGGAACCGTACCCGGACCCGGCATGGCGCGCAGGTGCTCCTTCAGCCGGAAATCGACGACCGGCCCCGTCGAAACCTTGATGCCGAGATCGGCCAGGGGGTGGCGGATTGCCGGCGAGAGATCGATAAGATTGTGATCAGGCGAGGTGGGCACATGGATGAACCGCTCCGGGTCATCGGGGAAGACGATCCGCTCGAAGGGATGTTCGTGCCGGGAAAAACGGGCAAAGGTGTCATCGGTCGAAGCCGAAACCGTCACCGGCCCCTGCCGGCCGCCTCGCTCCAGCAGGATGATGATGTTTTCCTGTAGGACGTCGTCATCCTTGAACGCTTGGCTTCGCGATTCGAAAAGGTGCATGTGACGGATGGCGGCCCGGGCAAAGATGAAGTCGCGAAACGGGCGGTAGTATGGCCCATTGCAGAAGCTCCGCGGAATGATCGCCACAAGCTGACCGCCCGGCGTCATCTGTGCGAGGGCCAAGGCGACAAAGGCCGAGTATAGATTCACCGTCTCGATGCCGACACGGCGCAACGCCAGTCGGTGCGCCGAAAAGCTGTTCAACTTCTTGTAGGGCGGATTGAGAATTGCGTGCGTGTATGGTGGAAACGAATGGGAAAACAGGTCTCCCGTCAGAGAGCCCACGCTGGCATGAATGAAATCGTCGCCGATGATCCGTACCCTGAAGTTGTCAAGGGATGCATATTGACGGAAGGTATGGCAAAGGTTTGGATGCAGCGTCGGATCAATTTCGAAGGCAACCAGATCAACGTCGTCAAAGTGTAGTTCTCCGGCTGTCCAGCGTTCCAGAAACGCAGCGGACAGAGATCCTATGCCCGCGCCGGCGTCCAGCAGCCGGCAGTGGCCGCTCTGGTCGGAAAAGAGAGAGGCCATAAAAACGGCGATGCGTTGCGGCGTCAGAAACTGGCCGAGCCGTGATTTCTTCTTGGCTTCGGTGTTTCTGGAAACCTGCCGTCGATTTTCTTCAATAGCCGATAGCAACAATGGGTCTCCTATGTGGGCCTGACGCTCCTCAAAACCGACCGGCAAGAAAGCGCGGCGGAACCGCCAGGCCGCGTTGATGCGGTTGACAGGGCATTTTTTACATCCATACGGCACGGGGACAGGAAATACTCGGCATTAGGCTCCCGGCAAAGTCGGCAAGCCAGCGGGAAGAAGCGACGATATTCATACTCTATCTTCCTCTCGCTTGAATTAAGTCGGGAAAAATATTCCCCGGGGAATACGACTTAAATTATTGTTATCGTTATGCTATTCACGACAGTTGCCGCGATTTTGCCGGCGCGCGCAGTGGTGTCGGCGACTCCGGATCGAGGAGAAGCTCGACGGTCTCCCGGAGGTTGGCAAGGCCATCCCGGAAGGCCGTGTTTTCCTCTTCCGTCCAGGCGCTCCGGTCCAGTTGGCCCAATTTCTTTTCCATATCGGCAATCAAGGCTACATATTGATCGGGGGCTCTCCCCTTCCGGTCCCCGGCCTCCCGATTGATCTCCTCCCGGGTCAACTCCTTTTCCCGATACTCCCGGTAGAGGCGCAGCATGGCCCGTTCCTGTTTCTTCTGGGCGATGGCGATGAGAACCGCCCGGGGCACCGTTGGATCGCAGCGGCATTCGTCGCGGATCTCCTGAGGCAGGCGAGTCAGAGAGAGGATCTTGGAGATCATGGACTGGGACTTGTTGACCACCCCGACGAGATCCTCCTGTTTGTAGTCGTGGTTCTTCATCATCCTCTCCAGGGCCTCCGCCTCCTCCACGGGGGTCAGGTCCTTGCGCTGGAGGTTTTCCACCAGGGCGATCTCGTCGGCGCTCCCATCCACCATCAAGCCCGGGATGATGTTCACACCCACCTTTTTCGCCGCCTCGATGCGCCGCTCTCCGGCCACGATGGTAAGCCAGCCCTGCTCCGCCGGCTTGAAGAGGACCGGCTGGAGGATGCCGTGCTTCCGAATGGAAGCGGCCAGTTCTTCCAGGGCCTCGGGATCGAAGTATTTGCGGGGCTGATTGGGATCCTTTCGGAAGTCAATAACGGAAATATTGTAGAGCTTGCCTTTTTCATATTGCGGGGTAGCGACCATAACTCATTCTCCTCCCGTAGGCTGAAGATAGTTATATCATTCACGGGTTATGATACCCACATTGATTTTATTAGCAAGAAAAATCTGGCCGTTTCCGCTCCGCAGCAAAAAAAGGGGGCGGTTTCGCCATATTTGCAGGAAGAGCGGGGGGAAATGACCGGACAGACCGGGATAACTGATGAAATCTCCCGCGTTTCATGGTAAGGGAAAGGCTGGGCAACGCCGGCGGGGGATCGCCACGGCCCCCTTCGCCCCGGTGAAAATACCCTGTACAAAGAAAGGATCGTATAAACCATGTATGCCGTCATCATGGCGGGAGGCAAGGGGTCCCGGTTCTGGCCCCGGAGCCGGAACCGTCTCCCCAAGCATCTCCTAGATATTTGCAGCGAAAAGACCATCATCCAGGAAACGGTGGCCAGGATGCTCCCCCTGACGCCGCCGGAAAAGATCCTCATCGTCACCGGGGCCGCCCATGCCCGGGAGCTGATCGCCCAACTCCCGGAGATCCCCGAGGAAAACATCCTCATCGAGCCGGTGGGCCGCAACACCGCCCCGTGTATCGGCCTGGCCGCCCTGGTGGTGAGGCGCCGGGCCGGCGATGACGTCATGGCCGTCCTGCCCTCGGACCACCGGATCGGGGACGAAGCGACCTTCCGGCGCGTCCTGGCCGCCGCCGCCGAGGTAGCCGCCCAGGGCGGGCATCTGGTCACCATCGGCATCCGGCCGGCGGGACCGGAAACCGGCTTCGGCTACATCGAACGGGGCCAGCCCGTCGCCCGGAAGGGGGAGGAGGAGATCTTCCGCGTCACGTCCCTGCGGGAGAAGCCCGACGCCGCCACGGCCCGGGCCTTTATCGCCCAGGGGGGCTTTTACTGGAACAGCGGGATGTTCATCTGGCGGGCCACAACGATCCTCAACGAGCTGGCGTCCTCATTGCCGGACATTTACGCGGGGCTCCGGGAGATCGACGTCGCCCTGGACACCCCGGCGGAGGCGGAGGTTATCGCCGCCGCCTACGGCCGCTTCCGTTCCATTTCCATAGATTACGGCGTCATGGAGAAGGCGCGGGACGTCCTGATCATCCCCGCGGACTTCGACTGGTCCGACGTGGGAAGCTGGGATGCCCTGTGGGAGGTCTCGGAAAAGGACGGCGCGGGGATCGCCGCCCGGACCCCGGGCAATCTCATCAACGTGAGCGCCCGCGATTGCCTGGTTCATTCGCCCCGGAAACTCGTCGCCTTGGTGGGTGTGGAGGACCTCATCGTCGTGGAGACGGACGATGCCCTGCTCGTCTGTAGGCGGGGATCATCTCAGGACGTCCGCAAGGCCGTCGAGGCCCTGGAGACGGAAAAGCGCCATGAGTATCTCTAAGTCGTCGCGAAGTCGCCTTTTTTACTTCGTCACGACTAATGCGCCAGGATCTCTCCCAGGGTTTCCACCAGGGTCCGGCATTCCTCCGGCGTGCCGATAGAGATACGGAGAAAATCCTCGATCCGCGGGGCCGGAAAGTGACGGACCAGTATCCCCCGCTGCCGCAACCGGTGCTGCAACTCCCCGCCCCGGCGGGAGGGATGACGCACAAAGAGAAAGTTGGCTCGGGATGGCAGGACCTCGAAACCCAGGTCCGGGAGTTTGCCGGCCAGCCACTCCCGGCTCTCCATGATCCGGCGGCAGGTATTATGGAAATACTCTTTGTCCCGGAAGGCGGCCTCGGCCCCGATGAGGGCCAGCCGGTCGAGGGGATAGGAGTTGAAAGAGTTCTTGACCGTATTCAGGGCGGTGACGAGGGAAGGGGCGCCGCAGGCCATACTGATCCGCAGCCCGGCCAGGGCGCGGGATTTGGAGTAGGTCTGGACGACCAGGAGATTCGGGTATTCCGCCACCAGCGGCACGGCGCTCTCGGCCCCGAAATCGACGTAGGCCTCGTCGACCAGAACTACGGAGCGGGGGGATTGCTCCAAAAGCGACCGGATCTGGGCGAGACCGATGGCGATCCCCGTGGGGGCGTTAGGATTGGCCAGGACGATCCCTCCGTTCGGACGGTCATAGTCGGCCACGATCACCTGAAACGCCCCGTCAAGCGGGATGGTCTCGTAGGCGATCCCGTACAGGGCGCAATAGACGGGATAGAAGCTGTAGGTGATATCCGGGAAGAGGATGGGCCGCCCCTGCTTGAGGAGGGCGAGAAAGGCATGGGCCAGGACCTCGTCCGAACCGTTGCCGAGAAAGATGTTTTCCGCCCCGAGGCCGTACGCGGCGGCGATGGTCTCCTTGAGCCTCCTCCCCTCCGGGTCGGGGTAAAGGCGAAGATCGGCGTTGATCCCCTCCCGGAGGGCGCTCAGGCAGGCCGGGGACGGCGGGTAGGGGTTCTCGTTCGTGTTGAGCTTGATCACCCGTTCCCCCGGGGAGGGCTGCTCCCCGGGGCGGTAGGGGACGAGGCCGCGGACGGCGTCGCTCCATAATTCCCTGTCCAATTGCTTCACCCCATAATTCGCTCGTATATATTTGAATTGACGGCATCGTAAAAAGTCCGGATGCTTCGTTGCGCTTCATCCTTCGTCACTGCGACGTACGTCCCAGTACGCCTCATTCCTCAGGATGCGTGCGCCTCGCCTGCGGATCTTTTTACGATGCCGTCTGAATTAATTCATCATAAAAAAGCACCCCCGCCCGCCACTGGCGGGCCTGCATGGCGAAGGATGCTATTACCATATCCCGGAACTAAAGAGTAGCCTTTATTCCCCCCGGCCGATGGCGGGGCGGACGGCATGAGGGTCGCCGCCGATCACGTACACTGTCGTCGCCCCTGATTTTTCGATGGAGATATTTCCTGAGGGATCAATCCCGATGGCCTGCCCAGGGTGATCCAGGCGCGACCCGGAATTTGTTAGGGAGTCCCCACCCGCCGGATCAGGGCTTCGAGATAGCGGGACTTCACCTGCTCGCTCGCCAGGGCTTGCTTGAGCGGCGGCAGTTTCAGGATCGCCGCGAGGATCGCCGCCAGGAACCGATGGCTCGCCAGGGCCTGATCGTCGAAGATGAGATTTTGCAGTTTCCCTCGTTCGACGGCCATGACCACGGCCTGATGGACGGCGTTCAGGGGCGGAATGATCCTCTGGGCCCTTTCCTTGAGCGCGATGGCCCCTTCAGGGCATTCCCGGACGCAGAGGCCGCATCCCAGACAGAGCTCTTCGCTCAGGCGGGCCACCTTCCTTTTGGGCTTCCGGGGATCATTGGCGGTCACGAGACTCATGGCCGCCACGGGACAGACGGAAACACACCGGCCGCATCCCTTGCATTTCCCGGTCTCCAAAACGGGCAGAAAGTTCGTTGTATGGATGGGATGGAGAAGACCGAAGCGCCTCGCCGCCGCCATGGCCTCGCAGCAGCAGCCGCAGCAATTGCAGATGAAGCCCACCCCTTCCCGGACGTTGGAACCGAACTGGATGAGTTTGTGTTCCCAGGCGATCCGGAGGAGATCCAGGCATTCCTCCTTGCTCACGGCGCGGGCGTGTTGATGTTTGATCAGCGCCCGGGCCGGTTCGTTGAAGGTCATGCAGATCTCCTGGGGGGCATCGCAGGCCCGGCCCAGATGGGCCATCTTGTGGCGGCAGTAGCAAAGACTGATCCCACGATAGGAAGCCGTTTTGATGACCTCCGTGGCCCGCTCGTAATCGAGGATGCAGAGACTTCCTACCTCATTCGCCCCTTGATGGCCGTGATCGCCGGCATCCGCGGTGACCCCCGCCGTCGCCGTCATTATTCCCGGTTCTCCTCCGGACCTCCCCTCCCCCGGCTTTTCCGGACCGGGCAGGGCCGGTTCGTGGACAAAGATGCGCCCCACCTGAGTCTCCCCCTTCGTGAAAAGTTCCTTCAGAAAATCGTCCTCCACCCGTACATACTGATGGAGAAGCTCACTGAGAACCTTCTGGTTTAGATCGCCCCGGAGGCGCATGAGAGAAAATTCAAAAAACCCGATCATGGGCGGTGGAAGGACATAGGTCGCAACGCCGTCTTTCTCCAGATCAAGAAGGATAGCCCGGTCCGCCAGATCATCCAGGATCTTTTGCGCCTCCCCTTCCTTGATCTTCCATATCCGCGCCGCCCGCCGAACCGTGAAGGGACGGATGGGAAGCCGGGCAACCCGCGCGGCATCCTGCTCGCTGAACAGGATCTTCAGAATCGCAAACAGCGTCTCCGAAGGCGCCGCCCCCTGGGAAAAGCGGTTGAGACGCGCGACGAGGGCGGTGTAACCCGTCTTTACCAGATGATGACTCAATCTAAATTATCCTCCCCAAAGCTAGCTAAAACTCGTTATTGCCAATCCGTCTTGTTATGGGGAATATCAAAACTCTGGATAAAAATGCAATCTAATCCCGACGGATATTTGCGTTGATGAATCTATCCTGATATAGGGGGCCGACATGTATGCATACCTGATGATCATCCCCGCCGCCGTCAAGGTCGGAGTAACCTTCCTGGCGATTCTCACGGCCAATCGCCTCGGCCTGCCCCTGGGCCTGGCAATCCTCTTTTCCTCCATAACTTTGTCCTTCTGGGCGGGAATGGACGGACGGGACATCCTCAACCAGTTGTCATCCTTCCAAAAACCGGAGAACTACCTCCTGCCCGTAGTAATCTTCCTGCTTCTTTTTTTTACTGAAACACTCAACAGAACGGGGAGGATAGACCAGATACTGGAAGCCATGAAATCATGGTTGAAGAACCGAAGACTACTCTATGTGGGGCTGCCGGCCCTGGTGGGCCTCCTGCCCATGCCGGGAGGGGCGCTGTTTTCCGCGCCCCTCGTGGATTCCGTAGACAGTGAAAAGGGCATCGGCGGCACCCTCAAGGCGGCAGTCAACTACTGGTTCCGTCATATCTGGGAATACTGGTGGCCCTTGTATCCCGGCGTGATCCTGGCGATCCGCTATTCCGGCCTGCCATTTGAGCTGTTCCTTATCATCCAGGCCCCCTTTACCCTGGCCGCCCTAGCCGGCGGTTATCTCTTCATAATGAAGAAGGTGAAAAAGAGCGTCGCCGAGACGGTCGCCGGGGGAAACGGTCCCCTGCCCGTTTCCGAGTTGTTGTACGGAAGCGGCCCCATCATCCTGCTGATCGTCATCTCCATAGCCGGATCCGTTCTTCTTCCTTTCCAAGGCTTTTCCGGGAGCCTTGCCAGCCTTCTGGCCATGCTGGCGGGGCTTATTCTCGCCACGGCCATGGCTTTCCGGGGTTGTGGCGAAGCCTGGAAGGATACGCTGAAATTCCTCGGGAAACCCCATGCCTGGAACATGATCCTCCTGGTGATCAGCATCCAGGTATTTTCCGCCGTCCTGCAATATCCTCTGGGGGCATCGGGAAAAACCATTGTGGCCGTCATGCGGGATGAGTTTGTCGCCTACGGGATTCCCATTGTCCTCCTCATTGCCGTCATTCCCTTCATTTCCGGGATGGCGACGGGGGTGGCCTTCGGATTTGTCGGAGCCAGTTTTCCCATCGTTTTTGCCCTCATTGGTGAAAATCCCGGTCTGCATGTCGCCGCCGCCGTCACGGCCCTGGCTTACGCCTCCGGTTATGCGGGCATGATGCTTTCCCCGCTCCACATATGCTACGTCGTAACCTGCGAATACTTTCAAACAACCCTTTGGCGGACCTATCGTTACATAATCGGCCCGACGGTTATCATGATCTTTTCCGCCATAGTTCTTTCCATCGTCTATTATCACCTCTTCTAGAGGGCGGCGATTATCACCTTAGGGATTTGGGGACCATTCGCATTATTCCGTGCCGTTCTCCATAAAATATGCTATGTATACCAATAATTGCAGACAAGGATAAAACATTGACACGAGGTTTTCATTGAATAAGGGCTGCCTATATAGCGCTCTCGCGGCGGTAATGATCGTATTTTTGTCTTTTTCAAACCTGGGCGCCGAAACCAAGCCCTCTGTCGCCGTCCTGGATTTTGAAAGCATGGGAACTGAGGATTATCTCGGCAAGGCCGTGGCAGAAATAATCAGGACTACGCTGGTAAGCAACAAGAATTATCTTGTCGTAGAACGTGCCCAGATAAGCAAGGCCCTCTCCGAGCAGAAGTTTCAGCAATCCGGCATCATCGATGACAGAAGCGCCGTTGAAATCGGCAAGGTTCTGGGCGCGGATCTCATCATTGTCGGATCGGTAGTAAGAATCGGCAATGCCTATACCATAAATTCCCGGATGATAGATGTAAAAACCGGCGAAGCCAAACTGGGAAAGAATGTAACCGGCACCAATCTGAATCTGATCACCGCGATGAGCAATGAACTCGTTGAAAACCTCTTTGGTGGGGACGAGAAACGGACAAAAAAAAATGACACCGGCAGGGAAAAAGCGATCGCCCATCGGGCGACGCAAAGTCAGCACGACTCAGGATACTACGTGAATCTTGATAACTGGGAAATTCTCGACGGCCAATGGTACGCTGAAAACGGCGCAATTGTGGGAAGCGGCGGGCATCTCATCCTCAAGGATGAATTCCGGGATTATATCTTTGAGGTAAGGGTGGAGCACTTGAGCGGTCTGAAGTCGGGCGTCGGCATCGGCACAAGATGTACCGTCGTACCGGGTGGAAAGAAAACGTTTCGCAACCATACCTCAATCAATCAGGGCTATGCCTTTAACTTTGGGTTTAACAGAACTTATAACATATACAGTGGGTTAAGTGGAAACTGGTATCCCATGAACCCAAGCTGGAAACGATACGATTGGCAATATTCGGCTTTATTTAGAGAAGATATAAACAATATCCGTATTGAAGCAAAGGGTAAAAACTGTAAGATTTTTGTCAATGACAGCCTTCTGGTCGAATATTCGGACTCCAGCCATTTCCAGGGCGCACCTTTACTCTGGGTTCAAGATCCGGCAGAAAGAATAATATTTTCGGACATGAAGGTGCTCATCTTAAGGTGATGACGACATTACCCCCTCCCTTATTCAAAGGGAGGGAACCGTGAGACCCTTTTAGTGATGTGAAAAAAACGTTGCCAGGAAATTCCGTTCCTCATCCGAAAGGACATGGATCATCACCTCATGGCTGATTATTTTCCGTGGCATGATCGCAAAAACAAGTGAATCCGCCTATGCGGCCATCAGCGTCTGGTTCTGTAAAGGGGCAGTCCGGGCGCGGTCGGCGGCGCCGGGGAAGCCGCCGGTGGTGGAGAGACAACCGTTTGCACATGAGCCGGCGCCCTCCGGAGTTTGAATCTCCCTTTTTCCAGCGCCTTGACGATATCCGCCACCGATGTCCGCCCGTCGTCGTAGGCGACCACGACCACGCCGTCCCGGGGGATGACGAAATTGATCACCCCCGCGGTATTTCTCAGGATGGACCCCATCCTGGCCCGGTCTCCTCACGTGTGGCAGCCCGCTATCTGGAACTGCACCGTCCGGTTCGCCGCCGGCGCCGGCGCCGGCATCGCGCCCAGCCACAGCAGCGCCGCCGCCAGTGCGAGGGCCTTAATCCCGGCATGATCGATCATGTGTTCCTCCCGTTGTCACCGCACCGTTCCCTCCCGACCGGAGGAGGCAACCTTGACGGCATCGTAAAAAGTCCGGATGCTTCGTTGCGCTTCATCCCTCGTCACTGCGACGTACGTACAAGTACGCCTCATTCCTCAGGATGCGCGCGCCTCGCCTGCGGATCTTTTTACGATGCCGTCCCAAATGGGACATTTTGTGACCTTTTACGATGTCGTTAACCTTGCTTTCCCTTTTCATGCCGAATCGACGTCTTGTCAAGGGCTAATCCACGGTAATGCTATGCGGGCCGAAACAGGCTGATAGCATCTGAATCCATGTTTTCGCCGCCAAGCACTATCAGCTACTTGTGCGGAGAACAAATCTACCCTGAGGGCTAATCTCGTCCCGGCACATCTTTGTTGGACATGGCAGGTGAACTGTGTTAGCCACGGAGGGCGCCGATTACCGCACGGAAAGGTTGACGGCATCGTAAAAAGTCCGGATGCTTCGTTGCGCTTCATCCCTCGTCACTGCGACGTACGTACAAGTACGCCTCATTCCTCAGGATGCGCGCGCCTCGCCTGCGGATCTTTTTACGAT